>ERZ795056.736-NODE-736-length-40251-cov-16.129117_pt1 | contig 40251 bp, 27 predicted proteins | sample MGYA00375140_ERZ795056 | MGnify/ENA primary metagenome ERZ795056 (study PRJEB30185, sample SAMN05720227) | activated sludge metagenome | isolation source: Anaerobic digester | place: USA | collected 2015-03-09 ...
GTTACCAGGCCAATAACGAAGGCTATCAGAAAAAAGTGCAGTTTTTCAAGTATTATTTTCTTTGAAAACTTTCTGCCGGCGTAATAGTCTATCAGAAGCAACACAAGCGGCAAAATCACTGCGGCAGGCTTGCTCAGGCATGATAGCACATAAAAAACAGAGCTCAGGATAAGGTGTTTGTTTTTTTGCGTTCTCAGGTAATCGCTATAAATAATCAGCGAAATCAAAAAGAAAAAGGTGTACAACACATCTTTGCGTTCCGAAACCCAGGCCACCGACTCGACGTGCATGGGGTGCACAGCAAAAAAAGCAGCCGTAATGAGCGCAGCATAAGCATTCTGAGGGGAAATTTTTCTGACAAAAACAAAGACCAATAAGGTGTTCAGCAGGTGAAGCAAAAGATTGTTGAGGTGGTATAACGAGCCATCGGCCCCGGCAAATTTATACTCCAGGGCATACATAAGTATGGTAACAGGCTGATAATTGCCGGCGTAGTACTCGGTGAAAAATAGTTTTATATTTTCCCATTTCAAGCCACGGATATGCTCGTTGTCGGTTACATAGGATTTGTCGTCCCAGTGGGTGAGCAAATCATAGCTTAATGTCCTGAAATAAATGGCCAGCGTGGTAAGCAATACCACTCCCAAAGCTATCCATATCCATTTGGGGACAGCTTGTTTTTCTATAAGCGGCAGGGGAGGACTGTTTTGCTGCTTTTTCTTCTGGATTTTTTTATTTTTTCCTTGTGGATTCATAAACTTACTTTGAACTGTTGATGATGGACAGCACCATATCCCTGTTTCTTACGGCGTCGGCAAAATCGGGGTTCAGCGCCAGGGCTTTTTCGAAATCTTCCAGCGCACCATGATAGTCTTTCATGTTAAACCGGGTGCTGCCGCGGTTATTATAAGCCTGAAAGTAATTGTTGTCAATAGAGATAGCCTTGTCAAAATCAGCCAGGGCGCCGGCATAGTCCTGAGTTTCGTTTTTTATTGAACCCATCGAAAAATATGCATGCGCATCATCAGGACTGTATTTTATCACTTTTCCAAATTCTTCCAGTGCTCCTGCGAGATCTCCACCGGAGTATTTTTCAAAACCCCTGCTGTTGTATGCACTGCCAAGACCATACAATACACAGCCTTTGTTGTATTCGTTCAGTGGATATTGCAGCGCTTTTTCCAGGTCTGTTACAGTTTTTTGCAGGTATTCTGACCGCAGGGCAGTGTTTTTTACGTCAATTTTTTTGGTGTAATAGCTCAGATAATAGTCCCCCCTCAAGCGGTATGAAATGCCTGATTCAGGATGTTTTGCAATCAGGTCGGTAAAAAGTTTTTCGCCGTTTTCCCATACACCCACACGCCGGAAACTAAGCACGGAAAACACTATGAAAACCAGTCCGATAATTACTAATCCGTACCGCCTGTAATTGTTGTTTTTTGTAGCAAAATTGTCGAATAGCCGTCCTGCAATAAAAAACACACCGATGTAAGGGATGTATGTATATCGTTCAGCGAGGGCTGCGGCCCCCACCGGCACAAATTGCAACACCAGGATGATGCACAGCACAAAAAACAAAAAACCAAAGATAACATCCTTGCCTTTTTTTCGGGAATACCATACCAAAACGAATAACAGCAGGCAAAGAGGTATCGAAAGGTAGTACATAATTGGCAGTGTGTCCCCGATTTCGTTGGGATAAGGATACACGGCCGATAAGTTTATAGGAACAAAGGCTTTGAACAGATAGGTGATAAAAGAAAATGATACCACCGAGATGTTTTCCAAAAGTGTCATATCAGGCGCCATATCCTGAATGGCGCTGCTTTGCGACTTGAGAGAAATCAAGCCGAAAACCAGAGAAATAATAAAGAACGGGATTTTTTCAACCAGCATTTTCATGCTGAATTTCCTGCCTGTGTAATAATCCATCAACAGCATCACCAGCGGCAATATCACTGCTGCAGACTTACTCATACATGACAACAGAAACAGCATGCAGGCCCAGATGAGGTGTTTTATTTTGTTGTCTTTGAGATAGTTGTGATATGTTATCAGCGACAGCAAAAAGAAAAACGAATACAAAACATCTTTGGTTTCAGATATCCATGCAACCGATTCCACATGCATCGGATGCACCCCGAAAAATGCGGCAGTGAACAAGGCAACCACCTGGTTACCTTTCGTTATTTTCTTAATAAAAACATAAACCAGCCAGGTATTCAATACATGAAACAGTACGTTTACGAAATGAAAAATGGCCGCATTACCGCCTCCTAACTGGTACTCAAACGCATACAACACCATGGTCAGCGGTTGATACATATTCATATAGGATTTTGTAAAGAGCAATTGGATATTTGACCATGTAAGCGCTTTTATATCAGGATTTTCTGTTACATAAAAATTATCATCCCAGGTAGTCAGAAAATCAAATTTTATAGCCTGGAAAAATATTGCCGCCGTAATTATTAACAATGCGCTCAATACATAAGAACTCCAACGCTTATTAGCAATTTTTTCCTGTTTTATGGCTGTTTTTTTGGCTTTGCCGGTGTATGCCGTCTTTTTCTTACGATCTTGTTGATTCATAAATGCTGATTGCCTTCTTGTTATTCAGTTACATAATTATTAGTCTGTTGCTCAGCCTGTTTTTTTTGACAAATATAATTCCATCGTTATTACTATACAAGCAGCGGATAATATTTTTATTCAGAGACGGTGCCAACAAAACTTTTTCAAACAACCGATTCATAGTGTCGGACCAGAGGTTTTATGATACAGGAGCTGTCACAATAAAACAGGCATTTTTACCAACAAAGTGCCTGAAAAACCGAACAATTTATATCTTTGCATGATATTATTACAGCGTATGGAACAGCAATTCAGGTTGGAACCACTTATCATAAACACGGTCAGCCAAGCCTTTAAACAATTATATGGGCAGGAACCCGAAACCCGGCTTATCAGTATTCAGAAGACTAATTTACAATTCCGAAACGAAGCTGATTTTACCATCATGGTGTTTCCATTGGTACGCCTCTCCAAAAAGTCTCCCGAAATGACTGCAAAGGAGTTGGGCGATTATCTTCAGGAACACCTCGACTTTGTTGAGAATTTTAATGTAGTAAAGGGATTTCTCAATATTAAAATATCGTCGAAATGCTGGCTTGATTTTTTAAGAAAGCATATAGGATATATGCACTATGGCATGCAGTTTCCTGACAGTGCCCAACCACCTGTAATTGTTGAATATTCTTCGCCAAATACCAACAAACCCTTACATCTGGGCCATATCCGTAACAACCTGCTGGGCGATTCCATTTCACGTATTTTGAAAGCCAACGGGAAAAATGTGGTACAAGCCAACCTGGTGAATGACCGCGGCATACATATCTGTAAATCGATGCTGGCCTGGCAAAAATGGGGCAGGGGCGAAACTCCTGAATCGTCTGATATGAAGGGCGATAAGCTGGTAGGCAAGTATTATGTTGAGTTTGACAAACATTATAAGGAAGAGGTGAAGCAATTGGTTGCCACAGGAATGGAAGAGGAAGAAGCAACCAAAGCGGCACCGCTGATGCAGGAGGCACAGGAGATGTTGCGCCAATGGGAGCAGGGCTCACAGGAAGTCAGGACGCTTTGGCAGATGATGAACTCATGGGTGTATCAGGGTTTCGAACAAACTTACGCACGCCTCGGGATATCTTTTGATAAAGTGTATTATGAATCAAATACCTACCTTTTAGGTAAAGAGGTAGTGGCAGAAGGCTTGAATAAAAAGGTGTTCCTGAAAAAAGACGATGGCTCGGTGTGGGTTGACCTTACCGCGGAAGGATTGGACGAGAAACTGCTGCTGAGAGCCGACGGCACCTCTGTATATATGACTCAGGATCTGGGCACTGCATGTATGCGCTACGAAGAATTTCACCCCGAAAAAATGATATACGTTGTGGGCAATGAACAAAATTATCATTTTGATGTGCTCAAAAAAGTGTTAGCCCGCGCCGGCTATCCCTGGGCCGAAAACATCAGACATTTTTCTTACGGCATGGTGGAATTGCCCGAAGGCAAAATGAAATCGCGCGAAGGTACCGTAGTAGATGCCGATGACCTTATTGATGAAGTAACCCTGTCGGCACGGCAAATTACCAGCGAACTCGGTAAAATTGACAACTTTGATAGCGAAGAAGCCGAACAGCTTTTCCGGATGATAGGCCTGGGCGGTCTTAAATACTTTATCCTGAAAGTGGATCCCGTGAAAAATATGTTGTTTAATCCTGCCGAATCCATTGATTTTGATGGGAACACCGGTCCATTTATCCAGTACACCCACGCCCGCATAAAGTCCTTGTTGCGTAAGTCGGGTAAAGACATGGCCTCACTCACTTTTGATGATTTTAATGGCTTGCTCGACGAAGAACGCGAGTTGCTGTTCTTGTGTTATGATTTCAGACGTATTTTGTCGCTGGCTGCCGACGAACTAAGTCCCGCCCAGATAGCCAATTACGTGTATGAGTTGGCACAGCAATACAATAAGTTTTACCAACGTATCCCTGTTTTAAAAGATGAGGACGTCAACAGGGTTAATTTCCGCCTTGCCTTGTCGTTTTTCACAGCCAATATCATTAAAAACGCTATGGATTTGCTGGGAATTTCTGTCCCTGAAAAAATGTAATAATAAGATAATAAACCAACAGGACGTAAACCCATTTGGCTATTAAAATAGAGAACTCCATTTAGTCCTTTGAAAAGATTTTAACAGGCTCTCATATCTGCAAAAAACAGTAAAATCCAAACCGATTTAATTTAAACTAAAACTGCAAATGAAATATATTAAATTATTTATAATCATATTTATAATAATGATAAATTCTTGCAAGACAAGTGAAGTTCAACGTTCTTTTATGCTCGGAAAAGGAGGTGGGTTTACGGGAAAGTACGAAATATTTCTGGTAAAGTCCAATGGCGAAGTTTTCAAAGTAATCAATGAGCAGCCGGCTGGCGAAGTGGCAGTAAAAATTGATAAAAAGCAAATTGCTGAGGTGTTCAGTGAGTTTGATAAGTTGAACATCGCCGGAGACAGTTTTTCTTATCCGGGCAATATGACTTACTTTATTCGCTATACTGATAATAACAAAACCTATGAAATAAAATGGGGAAGCCCCAATGTGGCGCCTCCCCAAAATTATGTAGCTTTTTTCGAAAAGACCTGGAGCCTTATCCGAAAAAAATAAACCTATTTTTTCATGATTTTATCATTGAAAATCCCTTTGTTGGTTGATATTCTGATGAAATACATGCCGGCTGGTTTACCGTTCATATCCAGTTTAAAAAAGTTCTGTCCCTTGATAGCATTTTCCGTTTTACTTTCCATAATTTTTCCCTGAATATCAAAGACTTCGATATTTACAGCTTGTTGTTCGTTCGAAAACAGATTTACATTGAGCATTTCACTGACCGGGTTCGGAAATATATCCAGGTAGTTGCTGATATCCTCGGCTTCAATACCGATATCATCAATGGCGTTCATAAATTTTACATTATCTACGTAAGCGTTGTCCATGGTGAAAATCAGCGTGTCTTTGCAAATATTCCGGGTTTCGAAAGTCACCGTAAATTTTGAGCCGGCATAGGTACTCAAATCCAGAAAATGCGATACAAAGGGATCACTGTTGGCTGTGGTGGGGTTGTATGTTCCGCCGATCTGCGTCACATCATTGACCAATACCCTGAAGTTGCTGGCAATAGAATAATCATAGCCTTGTCCAAGAATGTATTCATATCCGGCTTGGCCGAAGGTCTGTTTCAGGGAAAATCGCAGGTAGGCGTTGCTCCAGGCTGTAGCATCCACGCAGAATGTAATTTTGGCCGACAGAAAATCGTTGATAGTCCAGGTGTTAAATCCATCCGGAAATTCCAGCATGGTGTAATAGCTTAATGCATTTCCCCCTGTCATGCGGAATCCTTTAGTCCCCGTATGATGCGCGGCATTGGCAATAGAGGCATTGGCATAATCCCCTAGAGTTACCAGGTACATGTCTGAAGCGTTGGCTTGTTCAAAGGTTACAATAGTGTCGGAAAGCGATGCGGGGTTTATGACAACATAGCCGGCATATTCATCGTTGGTGCTTAAACTGTCGTCGGCGAAAAATGTTTTTGCTTTTATGGTATAACTGATACCCGTTGCGGAAAGGTCTGCAGGAATAGAGAAAGTATGAAGAATAACCGAATCGGGATACATATCCGAAAGTATGGTAATGGTGTCGTACACATAGGGCCCGTTATTAATGCTGTACCCCACAGGGATAGCGGCACCGGCCGGGAGGAAATCACAGGCAAAGGAACCAAGTTTGATGGTAACATCTTCCGAAGCACTCAGGTTGCACGCTGATTCAGGCGAAACTATTCCTGTTACTCCCACGTCGCTGTTTTGGTAAAGCCTGTTTTCAAAGCTATAAGAGGCTAGGGTGTCATTATAATTTACTGTATCGTTGGCATAGTTTAACCAACAAGTGATGCTGTGCATCCCAAGTGCCTGAACATCGGCAGGAACCGAAAATGTAAAGTTAATGGTGTCGCCGCCGTTAATAGTGTTGGCCAGAATCATGGTATCGCCCACCACAGTGCCACCATCAACCTGATAAAAGAATTTAATGGTGTCGTTTGCATTGAGTGGATGGCTGCAGCCATTGTATATCATGTTAACAGAAACAGGCTCATAGGTCATACCACAGGCGGTAACAGGATTGACTACTTCGCTGATATAAACATCATTGTCGGCCACAGCCATACCTATACCGACGGCATACCAGGCATTTACAGTTTGTATCATTTCATTGGAGCAATGTCCGAACAGGTCGGTGGCAGCCTGTATAGAAGCCATGCGGGCATCAGCATACTGCGAATTTTCGGTAAGATATACTGAAAGGGTGCGGTAGGCAATACGTGCGGCTTTTTCAATGCCGATGCTGTCCACCGAAAAATAATTTCCAAGATCGTTGGTCCCTGAGCCGCCAACCGACAACAGGTAAAACCAATAGTTGCCCACGCTGTTATTGTAATGTACACCGCCATTATCCATGGTGCCGGAATACCAGTTGGTCCCCAGGTAAGTGTCGGGCTGATCGTCTTCGTTGGGGTCGGACATATTGCGGAATCCGTTGCCACCGCTCAGGTCAAAGTCTTCCCCTACAAACCAGTCGGCCTGAGAAGGAGTGGCGTAAAATTCAACTGCAGCGCTGAAAATATCGCTGAAGGCCTCATTCAGGGCACCCGGCTCATCCTGATAGATCAGATTGGCGGTGTATTCAGTAACGCCGTGAGTGAGCTCATGTGCACACACATCCAGGGCGGTAAAAGGGCCTGTTGTGGAGCCGTCGCCATCGCCGTATGTCATCACGGTGCCATTCCAGAAAGCATTGTCGTAATCAACATCATAATGGACATAGCTGATTAAAGGTGCACCGTTGTCGTCGTAACTGTCTCTACCGAAGCTGTTCCAATAAAAATCATAGGTCGCTTCAGCGCCAAAATGAGCATCCAGCCCAACTTCGTCCTGCTGTGCATTGGTGAGTGTCCAATCGGTGTCGGGGTGGGTGAAATCCACGGCAGCACTGTACGAGGTACCCGAGTTCATATTATAAGTTTCCACACCGCTGCGTCCTGTTTCGTGCAAACGGTAAGACCCCGGTCCGGTAGAGTCCACGGTAATATTTTGTGTGCCGCTGTATTTTGTGTGCGCCAATGCAGGCACATCGGTAAGGTGCAGACGGTCCATAGTATGGTAAATCGCCCCCGAATTGGCATTCACATAAACATTTTTGTACGACAGGGGTTTGGACGCATAAACCTCCACTTTATAAGCTAAGATATATTTTGAAGCATCTTTACCATATTTTTTATCGATAACAACCAGTTTCGCCTTCGGCTGGTAAGTGGCAGCAGGGTCTTTTCTGGCTTTTTTCAGCATAGCTTCGCTGCCAGGATCTTCCCACATATATTTTTCAGCATGGGTAAATGCCAGGGCTTTGTCAACAGCCTGTTGCGGCGACAGGGCAGGGGTAGTGGCCAGGTTCAGGCCGGTAATGATTTTTCCGTTACCCGTTATAGCCTTGCCGGCAGCACTGTGAATAATAAACTCACCACCTTCTACCGAAATGCCTTTATAATATTGCTGATACCGGTGATGCGTGAAACCCAGTTGGTCCGCTTCCGTGCGTTTTATCACCATCTGGTCGGCCTGACTCAGGCCAAATTCGCTTTTGTTGACTGTAAAAATCGTTTCAGGATTAATAGATTGATTATCTTTGAACTGTATCCATCCTGAAGCGTCTTTGATGAGGGCAATTTTTGTTACATTTTTACTGATTTGCCCGACAGTAACACCGGCAGCCATTGTAAAAACAGCGGCAAAAAGAAAAAACCTGATTTTTTTCATGGGATTTGATTGATGTATAAAATGATAATGCGAAATGCAAAGATAATGATTAGATTAATCACGTATTAAAACTTTTTTTGACTTTTGGTTCAATAGGGTGCCTCTACTTTGTTGATCGGGTTGCTCTAAAAAAATCGTGGCGGCCGAAGTTTTGAAAACTACAATATATTGAACGTATATGAGAATTTGAAGAACAAAGACAACCAAAGGTTTTGAAGTTATTAGAGGTGCCCTTTAAAAAATATTTAATGTGTCATATGGGTTCAATAGTGTAAATTTGCCGAAAAACTAAAACATGGATTCTCTGCCAAAAAAAATACTGGCATCCTTTTTTCGGCAAATGTTGTTTTGGCTCCTTGTTTTAGAACTTACCCGGTTGGTTTTTGTTTTCTATAACCTCAAATTTCTCAGAGATATTCCCGTTGGCGAAACAGCGGGCGTTTTCTGGTATTCGCTGCCCCTTGATGTGTCAGCTATTTGCTATATCATGGTGTTGCCGTTTTTTTTTCTGGTAATCCAAAATTTTTATACAACACGCTGGCTTGAGATTGCCTATAAAACATACGTTTTCATCGTGTTGTTTCTTTTGTTGCTTATCACCTCGGTGGAAGCCGGCATATACAGCGAATGGAAAATGAAACTGCATTACAAGGTCCTTCAATACCTTTTGCATCCTGATGAAATAGCGGCCTCGGCACAATCCTGGCAGATACTGGTGATAACACTGCTGATCTTGCTGCAAACACTGTTGTACTATTTTTTGTACCTGAAAATATTTTATTATCGTGTTTCCCCTTCAAAGAAGAACTATTTATTTTCTTTGTTCTTTGTTCTGTTGACGCCAGGCCTGCTTTTTCTGGGTATGCGGGGCGGCCTGCAACAGATTCCCATCAACCAGAGCCAGTCTTATTTCAGCAAGCACGATATTCTCAACTGTGTATCTGTCAATTCACTGTGGAACTTCGGCCACAGTATTGCTGACAACTACAGTATGCTGGATGAAAATCCATTTGAGTATTATAGCAAAGAAGAAGCCTGTGCCACTGTTAGCCAAATGTTTTCAGCTCCCGCAGATTCTTCTGTTAAAGTACTGAAAAACAACCATCCCAATGTCGTTATGTTTATCCTGGAAGGTTGGTCGGCTGACCTTATCGAGAGCCTGGGTGGCGAAGCCGGCATCACACCTTTTTTTCACAAGTTGGAAAAAAATGGCATTTTGTTTACCAACATATATACCAATGGAACCCGCTCTCAGGAAGGCATGTCGGCTATTTTCAGCGGATTCCCCGCACAAGGTATCACGGCTGTTTCGCAACAACCTGGAAAATACCAAAAATTGCCGGGTCTGATACAAAAGTTGAAACCTGAGGGCTATTTCTCTTCTTTTTATTTTGGCGGACAGCTTATTTATGGAAACATCAAAAGTTATTTGGTGTACAACGGTTTCGATCAACTGATAGAGGAAAGCGATTTCCCGGCCCCTATGCCCAGGGGAAAGTTAGGATTGCACGACGAGTTTACGTTTCCATATTTCCTAAAAGGACTGAACAGCCAAAAGCAGCCTTTTTTTTCCGCACTGTTTACCATGAGCACACATTCGCCATACGACTATGACAAACCACAGACAATAATGTGGCCTGAATATGAGAAAAAATATGTAAATGCCGCCAATTATGCAGACGGCTGCTTGAAAGATTTTTTCACAGAAGCTCAAAAAGAAAAATGGTACGATAACACCTTATTCATCCTGATTTCCGACCATAGTCATGGCTCATACCGTAACCATCCTTTTTATTCTCCTGACTATCATAAAATTGTTATGCTGTGGTGTGGCAATGTAATTAAAGATGAATTTATGGGCAGCAGGGTAGAGAAGATCGGCTCTCAAACCGACCTGCCTGCCCTTTTGCTGTCGCAGCTTGAAATAAATCATGATGAGTTTAACTGGAGCAAAAACTTGTGGCAACCCTCATGCCCAGAATTTGCATTTTTTGCCTATAATGGAGGTTTTGGACTGGTTAAGCGCGGAGCGCAAATCACGTATGAAACCGTTTCCAATTCTCCTTCAAATTTGATTATTGATACCACAGCAACTATCACAGAACAGGAACTGCTAAAACAAGCCCAATCATATATGCAATGCAGCTTCCAGCAATATATGGACTTCTGATAGCTGCGAAGAGTGCCACGGCTTTCGCAAAAAAATCGACCGGAATTACTACTTCTTGATCGGAATTTGCTTTTTTTTTAATATTTTTGAGCAGATATTTTTATGTATAATCCAACATCCATGCTGTCTAAATGAAAAAAAGCTATTTTCTTCTTTCTTTACAATTTGCAATTACTTTTTTTTGTAGCCTATGCCTTTATGGACAGAACCTGGTGCTTAACCCGAGTTTTGAAACTGTTAATACGGCTAATCTGAAATGTAGCTGGTATCTGACCAATACCGAGTTTACCAACGCAATTTCAAATTGGACCATGCCTACAGGCGGGTCAACAGATATTTTTCATTCATCACTTGCTACATCATGTTTTTGTAGTCCGTTTTCCACCGATGCCAGTTCTCCCGGAACACAGGCTCCCCGCACCGGAAACTCCATGTCGGCAGTTTTTGTTTATGGCAGCGGCGGCTGTACACCATACCGCGAGTACTTGCAAGGAGCGCTCTCTTCCCCTTTGGTTCCGGGGCAACAATATTGCATTGAGTTTTATGTGTCTTTAGCTGATTTAAGCACGTACGCATGCAACAACCTTGGGGTTTATTTCACAACAGCGCCATTTTATAACTCCAGCATGTGTGTTTATAGTGCTACTCCTCAGGTAAACTATATAGGGATCATTACAAACAAAACAGCATGGACATTGATTTCGCTGTCTTTCACACCCACACAAGCCTTTACGCATTTTACCATTGGCAATTTTTATTCCGATGCAGCTACTTCAACCACAAACGTGGGCGGAACCAAGACACAAACCCGTTATTTCCTTGATGATGTTGATATCCACTTGTGCAACACAATGACCGTTACTGTTAACAGTCCAACAATCTGTGCAGGGCAGACGGCTACATTAAATGCCACTTCGAACCTTGCCGGGACAAACTTTACCTGGAGTACCGGCGCTACCGGAGCCACCATTAATGTGAGCCCTACCACAACAACTTCATATACTGTGACCGGTACTGCATCTGGCGGTGTTACTGCTTCGGCAGTCGCCACTGTAAATGTCAATCCTCTTCCTTCGGTAAGCGCCGGCGCTTTGCCAAGTGCTGTTTGCAACGGACAATGCACCAACCTTAGCGCTAACGGTGCTTCTAGCTATACCTGGATGCCCGGAAATCTTACAGGGGCCACTGTCAATGTGTGCCCAACAACAAATACCACGTACTCGGTTACCGGAACAACCACTGCAGGTTGCTCTGCTTCCTCGCAGCTCACCGTTACCGTAAATCCCATACCTGTGCTTTCGGCCTCGGCATCACCTGCCAATATCTGTGCAAGCCAATGTTCCAACCTCAGCGTTAACGGCGCATCTACCTATACCTGGATGCCCGGTAATCTGAATGGAAGTTTGATTAATGTATGCCCGACTTCTTCCACCACATATACTGTTACAGGAACAACTACTGCCGGCTGCTCAGCCACAAGCACGGCAACAGTTACTGTTAATGCCAATCCTGTGAATACAGTCGCAGCTTCTCCGGCAGCAATATGCTCCGGACAATGCACCAACCTAAGCGCTAACGGTGCTTCGACATATACCTGGATGCCCGGAAATCTTACGGGGGCTACTGTCAATGTGTGCCCAACAACAAATACCACGTATTCGGTGACCGGAACAACCACTGCCGGCTGCTCTGCTTCCTCGCAGCTTACCGTTACCGTAAATCCCATACCTGTGCTTTCGGCCTCGGCATCACCTGCCAATATCTGTGCAAGCCAATGTTCCAACCTCAGCGTTAACGGCGCATCTACCTATACCTGGATGCCCGGTAATCTGAATGGAAGTTTGATTAATGTATGCCCGACTTCTTCCACCACATATACTGTTACAGGAACAACTACTGCCGGCTGCTCAGCCACAAGCACGGCAACAGTTACTGTTAATGCCAATCCTGTGAATACAGTCGCAGCTTCTCCGGCAGCAATATGCTCCGGACAATGCACCAACCTAAGCGCTAACGGTGCTTCGACATATACCTGGATGCCCGGAAATCTTACGGGGGCTACTGTCAATGTGTGCCCAACAACAAATACCACGTATTCGGTGACCGGAACAACCACTGCCGGCTGCTCTGCTTCCTCGCAGCTTACCGTTACCGTAAATCCCATACCAGTGCTTTCGGCCTCTGCATCACCTGCCAGCATTTGTGCAGGCCAGTGTACCGATCTCAGCGCTAACGGCGCTTCTACCTATACATGGATGCCCGGGAATCTGACCGGAAGTTTGGTTAACGTATGCCCAACTTCTTCAACTGCATATACCCTCACGGGAACCACGGCCACTGGGTGTTCTTCCTCTACTGTAGTAACTGTAAATGTAAATCCTGTTCCGGTCATTACTGCTACAGCTTCGCCGGCAACATTATGCCTCGGAGGGTGTACCAACCTGAATGCTTCGGGAGCTGATAATTACAGTTGGATGCCTGGAAACCTTGCTGGATACACTATAAATGTTTGCCCCAATATTACTACCACATATACGGTAACAGGATCATCATTGCAAGGATGTTCATCAACAAATGAGGTAACAGTAAATGTAGCTATTGCACCTATTGTTACTGCTGTCGCCACCCCCGCCAACATTTGTCAGGGGCTGTGCACCGTTATCAATGGCTCCGGTGCAGATTCTTATCTCTGGCAACCCGGCGGACTCACAGGAGCATCTATTAATGTATGTCCCACAGCCACAACGGTATATTCAGTAACGGGCATCAGCCCCGAGGGCTGTTCCGCAACAGCAACAGCAACTGTGACTGTGACACCAATGCCAGTGGTTTTTGCCAGCACCTCTAACGACACCTTATGCTTTGGAGAACCCACTAATTTATATGCTTCTGGTGCCCAGAATTTTCAATGGCAACCCGGAGGAATGACTGGTGCGTATGTTATTGTTTATCCCGATGCAACCACCACCTATACTGTAACAGGCGATGTCAATGGATGTCAGGGAACAGTCCAAGTAACCATCAATGTGTATCCTTATCCGGACATTACCTTTGATGCCGACAGGAAAGAAGGTTGCGAAGACCTGCTGGTGCAGTTTACCGACCAGAGCAACTTCGATGACGCAAGCTGGTACTGGGAATTCGGAGACAATACTTTTTCGTACGAACAAAACCCGCTTCATTATTTTAATGATCAGGGTGTCTATAACGTAAGTTTAACGATGACAACAATTTATGGCTGCACTTCCACCTTTTTATGGCCCGATATGATTACAGTTTATAAAACTCCTGAAGCAGAGTTTGTTTTCGCACCCGAATTTCCTACCGAACTGTCGCCAACGGTATGGTTTTACGACCGTTCTTTTGGCGCATCAGCCTGGGAATGGGATTTTGGCGACTATAATGCCCTGATAAATAATTCCAACGAGCAAAACCCCATATACCAGTATTCCGATACCGGTTATTATGATGTTATGCTAATTGCGATTTCACCCATGGGCTGCGCCGATACGACCCGTCATACAGTTTATATTGCTCCCGAGGTGGCTTTTTTTGTCCCCAATGCGTTTACCCCCAATGATGACGACAGGAACTCCAATTTCATCGGCAAAGGCAAAAACATCCGTTGGGAAACTTTCGAGATGCGTATATACGACCGCTGGGGCAAACAGATATTATATACACAGGATTGGCAGCAAGGATGGAACGGCAAGTTTAATGGCAAGGATATGCCTCAGGATGTGTATGTGTGGCTGATTAGCTTTATTGATACTGCTATGCAAAAACACAACCTCAAAGGGACTGTTACGCTGGTAAGGTAGCAGGAGTGACCTTTTGAGATGTTTTTTGAAATCTTACCATCATTTTATGCCAGACCTATTCACAAATGAACAAAACTAAATTCATTGATGTGAATAGGTTGTGCAGGCAGCAGTTAAGCCAATTCCGCAAAGAAAATTTTAAAACGACAAATCATTGCCGGATGACCGGGTTTTCTTTTGTGAAACATAAGGGTGAAAAATTCGTATGAATTTTCAGGTATTCCAGAGTTTTTAGCTTATCTTTGTTTTAGTATATATCAAATAAAATTATCCATATGTTTTCCTTGGTCAAATTGTTCAATAATGAAAATCAGAAATCTGAATAAACAGCTGACATGGATTGCCTTTAAGACCCATAAAATTTTCTTGCACGGACAATTTTTTTTTACCTGTCTTCTGTTTTTATTCGCAGTTAACCTCTCTGTTGGCCAGGTTATTATCGATTCCTGTTTCATGAGTCCTTCACCGGGAACCAGTTTTTCCTCCACCACTAACCTGACTGGAAACAATTCTGACCTGCTGTCGTGGACAGGCAGTAGCTGGACGGGCGGCTGGCCTGCTGCAAACCTCACAATTCCCCCTCCAAACAATGGGGTGGGATGCAGGGCAATTTTTATCGGAAATGGACAAACATGGACCACCGGGGGAGAGGGTTTCGGATTGCGTTTTACTCCTGCTTTGGTAAGCGGACAAACCTATACCTTTAACATTACCTACGTTAGCCACGGTACAGGCAGCACCGGTAGTTTTTCACCTTTTTTTTATACCAACTCAAATGGTTCACTTAGCGGAGCGGTTTTAGTTGGAAACTTAACTCCTGTAGGATATTCATGGACAACCAATCCGATAACCTTCACTGCTACCGCTGCTCAGGCAGGACATACCTGGATATATATTTTTTCTGGCTCTAGCGGGAGTTCCGGACTGATCAATAATTTCTGTCCATCGTGCAATACCACCTGCAATCCAACTTTCAACCCCGTAGGGCCATACTGCGCCGGAGCATCCATTCCGGCATTGCCCACCACCTCAACAAACGGGATTCCCGGCACCTGGAGTCCGGCAATAAACAATACAACAACAACTAACTATACTTTCACTCCATCCAACGGCTGTGCAACGACTACATCCCTGACCATAACTATCAATCCCAATGTAACTCCAACATTCACCCCGCTCGGGCCTTATTGTGCTGGTGCTACTCCTGCTATACTTCCAGGCACCTCAACCAACAGCATCAGCGGCACCTGGAACCCTGCAACCATCAGTACCGCCACGGCAGGGACAAGTACCTACACTTTTACGCCCACTGCAGGACAATGCGCCGCCACCACAACCATGAATGTCACCGTAAACGCAGCCACTACACCTTCTTTTACTGCTCTTGGTCCTTATTGTGTGGGTGCCACACCCGGCACGCTTCCGGGAACTTCCACCAACGGGATTACCGGCACCTGGAGCCCGGCAGCCATCAATACTACCACCGCAGGAACAAGTACATATACCTTTACCCCTGCGGCAGGACAATGTGCAACAACCACCACCATGATTGTTACCGTGAGTTCTGGTATAACGCCCACTTTCACCACACTAGGACCATATTGCGCTGGCGCCGCGCCCGGCACACTCCCGGGAACTTCCACCAACGGGATTACCGGTACCTGGAGCCCGGCAAGCATCAATACTGCCACTGCAGGGACAAACACCTACACGTTTACACCCACAGCGGGACAATGCGCGATCTCCACCACCATGAATGTTACCGTAAATGCTAACACTACACCTGACTTTACTGCTCTTGGACCTTATTGCGTGGGCGCCACTCCAGGCACACTGCCGGGTACCTCGACCAACGGAATTACGGGCACCTGGAGCCCGGCAACCATCAATACCGCCACAGCGGGGACAAGCACTTACACTTTTACCCCGACATCAGGACAGTGTGCCACCACCACCACCATGAGTGTTACCGTGAGCACTGGCATAACACCTGCGTTTACCGCACTGGGACCTTATTGCGTGGGCGCTACTCCAGAGACACTGCCAAATACTTCAACCAACGGCATCAGCGGCACCTGGACCCCGGCATCCATCAGTACCGCCACGGCAGGGACAAGCACCTATACGTTTACTCCCACATCAGGGCAATGTGCCACCACCACAACCATGGACGTTACTGTGAACCCCAATATTACACCCTCCTTTACCGCGCTGGGCCCTTATTGCGTTGGCGCCACTCCAGGCACACTTCCGGGTACCTCGAACAACGGAATTACCGGCACCTGGAGTCCTGCCACCATCAATACCGCTGCAGCGGGGACAGGCACATACACGTTTACACCTGAACCCACGGGACAATGCACCCTGCCTGTTACCATGAATATTGTGATCAGTGTGGCAGCAGATATTCATGCCAGCACCACACAGGCCAACATTTGTTTCGGTAGCAGTACGCAAATCTATGCAGGTGGCGCTACGAATTTTGTCTGGCAACCTGGTAACATCAGCGGCAGCTATATCAGCGTTTCGCCTTCTAATACCACCACCTACACCGTTACCGGCCAATTGAACGGCTGCACAGGCTCAGACACGATTACCGTGCATGTGTTCCCATATCCTGTCATTACTTTTGATGCCGACAGGAAGGAAGGTTGCGAAGACCTGCTGGTGCAGTTTACCGACCAGAGCAATTTCGATGACGCAAGCTGGTACTGGGAATTCGGAGACTATACTTTTTCTTACGAACATAACCCGCTGCATTATTTTTATGATCCGGGTGTGTTTGACGTAAGTCTAACGATGACAACAATTTATGGCTGCAGTTCCACCTTTTTGTGGTCTGATATGATTACGGTTTATAAATCACCGGAAGCCGAATTTGTGTCGGTGCCGGAATTTCCTTCGGAACTATCGCCAACGGTATGGTTTTACGACCGTTCTTTTGCTGCATCGGCTTGGGAATGGGATTTCGGCGACTATAATGCCCTGATAAATAACTCTAACGAACAAAACCCCATACACCAGTATTCCGATACCGGCTATTTTGATGTCATGCTAATTGCTCTTACACCTATGGGCTGTGCCGATACAACCCGTCATACGGTTTACATTGCGCCCGAGATGGCTTTTTTTATCCCCAATGCGTTTACGCCCAATGAGGATGACAAGAACTCAAGCTTTATATGCAAAGGCAATGGCATACGGTGGGAGACCTTTGAAATGCGTATTTACGACCGCTGGGGCAAACAGCTTTTATACACTCAGGATGCGCTGGCAGGGTGGAACGGAAAATACAAAGGAGCAGTGATGCCTCAGGATGTGTATGTCTGGCTGATTAGTTTTGTGGACGTCTGTTTGCAAAAACACGACCTCAAGGGAACAGTAACCCTGATAAAATAAAATCCCGCTACAATATATTTTGCAAAAATTAGTTTTATTTAGTTAAAAATGACTAATTTTGCACCATGTTTAAAACAACGCGCATTACACTGGCCTGTTTCGTCCTGTTGGCGGGCATTGTGTTGAATTCTTGCAACAATTACCGGCAGGTGCTCAAAAGTTCAGATATTAGGCTTAAATACAAAACAGCTGTTGAACTTTATGAAAAGGGAGATTTTCACAGGGCCATGCAGCTTTTTGATGAATTGCTGATTTTTTACCGCGGCAACGATACTTCCGAAATGATTAACTACTATTATGCGTATTGTTATTACGGAGAAGAAGACTACCTCGAAGCCGGATATTATTTTACCAAATTCTCGTCATCGTTCCCAACAAGCAAGTATTCCGAAGAATGCGATTATATGTCGGCTTATTGTCAGTATCTTTTTTCACCAATATACGGCCTGGATCAGACGATAAGCATAGATGCCATCAAACAATTTCAGCTTTTTATAAACGAATATCCCGCCAGCAGCCGTGTGGCAAAGTGTAATGAACTCATTGACGAACTTCGCGCCAAGCTTGAGAAAAAAGAATTTGAAACTGCCCGGCTTTACTACAAAATTGAGAGTTATCAGGCCGCTTATGTTGCATTTAAAAATGTGCTCAAAGATTATCCGGATACCAGGCATAAAGAAGATATCTATTACTATATGCTGGCGTCAAGCTACGAGTATGCCATAAATAGCATTGAAACAAAAAAGAAAGAACGGCTGGAACTGGCCCGCGACGCCTATAACTCTTTAAACACCAGCTTCCCGCAATCGGAATACGGTAAAGCTGCCAAATCAATCATGAAAAATATCGAAAAAGAGTTAGCCAAATACGCGAATAAAGACAACACTCAGATATAAATAACACGAAATACAAACAGATCATATGGATAACAAAAAATCAAAAGTAGGCACACTGGCGGTAACAAGAAACATCAGCGATTTTACCAAAGAAACCGGAAATATCTATGAAACTATCGTGATTCTTGCTAACCGCGCCAACAAAATCTCCTCTGAAATCAAAGAAGAACTCAACGAAAAAATTCAGGAGTTCTCCACAACAACCGACAACCTGGAAGAAATATTTGAAAACCGGGAACAGATAGAAATTGCCAAATATTACGAAAGACTCCCCAAACCATCGCTGGTCGCTATCAACGAGTACCTCAACAACAAACTGTATTTTCGGAATCCGTTAAAAGAAAACCCTACTGATTTTTAATCTTTTAGGATGCTAAACGGAAAAAAAATACTTATTGGCATTACCGGAAGTATTGCCGCCTATAAAATACCCCTGCTAATCCGTCTGCTGAAAAAAGAAGGAGCGGATGTTCAGGTGGTGGTGACCCCTGCAGCCAAAGATTTTGTTACGCCACTTACATTGTCAACACTTTCCGGACATCCGGTATTGTGCGAAGGTTTTAATGCCGGTGATGGAAAATGGTTCAGCCATATCGAACTGGGTAGCTGGGCAGATATTTATCTTATAGCCCCTGTTTCGGCCAATACCCTGGCAAAAATGGCTAACGGACTGGCCGACAACCTGCTAACTACCACTTATCTTGCAGCCAAATGTCCTGTGTTTTTTGCTCCCGCCATGGATCTGGATATGTACAAACATCCGGCCACGCAAAAAAACGTCAATACCTTATGTGCTTTCGGCCACCACCTCATTGCCCCGCGCGAGGGTGAACTGGCCAGCGGCCTGTGTGGCGCCGGCAGGTTGGAAGAACCCGAAAAAATTGTTGAAATCCTGGACAATTTCCTTAAAAAAAAAGACCTTTTAAAAAATAAAAAGATCCTGGTTACAGCAGGACCTACCTACGAAAGCATTGATCCTGTGCGTTTTATCGGTAACCACTCTTCGGGACTGATGGGTTTTGAACTTGCTGCCGTATGTGCTGAAAACGGTGCCGACGTAACCCTGATTACCGGTCCGGTAACCCTCGCAACACCGTATCCGCACATCCGGAGGGTTGACGTGGTCTCGGCCAGCCAAATGTACCAGCAATGCCTTAAAGCTTTTCCTGATGCCGACATCACTATCATGGCCGCCGCCGTTGCCGATTATACCCCCGCATTGGTCAGCAAACAAAAAATAAAAAAATCAGGAACGCCTCTATCCATAAATCTGAAATCGACTAAAGATATCCTTGCTGCGCTGGGCAAGATTAAACGAAAAGACCAACTACTGGTGGGTTTTGCCCTCGAAACCGATAACGAAAACGAAAACGCACTGAAAAAACTAAAAAACAAAAACCTCGACCTCATCGTTTTAAACTCACTTAAAGACAAAGGAGCCGGTTTTAAACAACCCACAAACAAGGTTACCCTGTTTAATTACAAATCGGAAAAGAAAACTTTTCCACTTAAATCAAAACATGAAGTAGCAATAGATATTTTTAACGAAATTAGCAAATTAAGAAAAGATAAAATATGAAAAAACTTGTTGTATTGGTTTTGATTATCTTCTCATTCAATATCAACCCGGGTTGTGCCCAGGAACTTTTTTGCAGTGTGTCTGTCAACCATTCCCAAATAAGCGGTAGCGACAAAACAGTTTTCGAGGAAATGCAGAAGGCCATGCTCGAATTCCTAAATAACCGTAAATGGACCAACTATTCTTACCGCCAGGAAGAAAAAATTGAATGTTCGTTCTATTTCAATATCTCCGAAAGAAGCTCGGATGTTGACTTTAAAGGTACTTTGCAGATACAGTCACGCAGGCCGATCTTCAATACCTCCTATAATTCGCCTATGCTCAATATTGTGGACAAGGATATTTCTTTTAAATACATCCAGAATCAGGCAATGGATTATGATGATAACAACTTCTATTCAAACCTTACCTCACTGCTGGCATATTACGCATACATCATTATAGGCATTGACTTTGATTCCTATATGATGAAAGGTGGCAGTCAATTTTACAATAAGGCTCAAAACATTGTACAACTGGCTCAAAATACTGCCGACAAAGGCTGGAAATCATTTGAAAGCCGTAAAAACCGCTATTGGCTGGTTGAAAACCTCCTGAATGATTCGTACGGCGGTTTCAGGGAATGCCTGTACCTATATCACCTGAAAGGCTTTGATGACATGAAAGAAAATATGGCTAATGGCCGCACATCCATAGTTACCGCCATCGACAAAATGCGCACCGTTGTCAAAGGTACGCCCAACCTGTATTTTACTACCGTTTTTATGGATACCAAACGCGACGAGATTATAAACATCTTTTCGCAGGCCCCCGCCAACGACAAAAACCAGGTAGTACCTTACCTCAAAGAAATTGACCCCGCCCATTCCAATGATTTCAATTCAAAAATTCTGAATGCAAAGTAAACCGATGACCTATGCTCGCACACCTCTCGATACAGAATTATGCGCTGATTGATGTTATCGAAATAGATTTTTTTGCAGGTTATACGGTTATTACCGGCGAAACTGGAGCCGGTAAATCCATCATTCTCGATGCATTGTCGCTTATCCTGGGCCAGCGTGCCGACCTGCAAGCCCTGCCCGGTACCAACAGAAAATGCATTATCGAAGGCACCTTCAATATAAAAAATTATGAGCTGGGTTATTTTTTTGATGCCAACAACCTTGATTACGATGACATCCTGATTCTCAGACGCGAAATTAATCCCGAAGGCAAATCGCGGGCATTTATCAACGACACACCCGTTTCGCTGGCACAGATGAAAGAACTGGGCGAAAAATTGGTGGATATCCACTCGCAACATCAGACACGACTCATCAACGATGAGAGATTCCAGATGCTGGCTATCGACAGTTATGCCAACATCTCGGGGCAGGTAAAAGACCATGCAGGGCTTTTTGCAGGTTACCGCGAAATGAAAAAGGAGCTCCAGCAACTGATAGACCTCGAAAAACAAGCAAAAGCCGATGCCGACTATTACAATTTTTTATTCAACGAGCTCGAAAGTGCAGCCCTGAAAGAAGACGAACAGCAGCCGCTGGAACAGGAATTAGAGCTTCTGAATCATGTAGAACAAATAAAATCCACTGTCAGCAAGGCCGTTTATTCGCTCAGCAACAGCGAAAACAGCATCAACCAGCAGTTAAATACAGTATATAGTCTCCTGACACAGGTGGCTAAGTTCGACAGCAGCCTTGAAGAAAACATCCGGCGTCTGCAAAGTGCCTGCATCGAGCTGAAAGACATCTCTTCCGAAATGGAACAGATTGATGAAAAAATTCAGTATTCGCCCGAACGTTTTGAAATAGTTTCACAACGCCTCAACGAGATATACCGCCTGCAGCAGAAACACCGCGTCAACACAGTAGGAGAGCTGTTAACCATCAAAAACGAGTTCGACCAAAAGCTGCAAAACATCTCATCGCTCGAAAGCAATATCAGCAAAATGGAGTCGCTGATAAGTCAAAATGAGAAAGAATTGCAGGCTTCGGCACAAAAAATTTCAGCGTCAAGGAAAAAGGTTTTCAAAGAAATTGAACAAAAAGTGGTGGGCATTCTTCAGCAATTGGGTATGCCTAATGCCCGTGTTGCCATTGTTCATCAGTTGCTTCCTGCCGTTGCCGAAGATGGCCTGGATGAAATAAAATTCACCTTCAGTGCAAACAAAGGCTCCGAACTGAAGGAAATATCCAGTATTGCTTCCGGCGGGGAGTTGTCGCGGCTGATGCTGGCACTAAAATCCATTATTTCACGGAAAAAACTCTTACCAACCATTATTTTCGACGAGATCGACAGCGGTGTGTCGGGCGAAGTGGCAGCAAAAACCGGTGCTATTATGAAAGACCTCTCGAAAGATATGCAGGTAATCTCCATTACCCATCTTCCACAAATAGCTGGAAAAAGTGATTTTCATTACCTGGTGTATAAAAAAGAAGAAAAAAACACTACGTTCACCCGCCTGAAGCTGCTGCAACCCGACGAAAGGGTAGAGGTATTAGCCGAAATGCTGAGCGGCAGCAATGTCAGCGAAGCAGCCCGAAAAACTGCGAGGCAGTTGTTACACTAATTTTTTTACTGTCATAAAACGATTACATATATTTTTCCTGCACATCATGCAGGTACGGGAAATTTTGTAATATTGATGTTCAAAACCTGAAAACTACCTGTTATAAACTTTTAAAACAAAGGAATCTCTTGATGATAAAACATTACCTCAGATTTATTTTTTCGGCTTCGGTTATCATGATGATGTGTGGACCTTATGCGGAAACAGTATCAGCGCAGGAAAGCCTTTTTCTCAGTAAAGAAATTGCGCAGGCCATCAGGTCAGGTACAAGAACCACGGACGGCAACCCCGGGAAAAAATACTGGCAAAACACAGCCGACTATAAAATAAAAGTGAAATTTTTTCCGGAAACCGGCTACGTGGAAGGACAGGAAGAAATAACCTATTATAATAACAGCCCCGATACATTGAAAACCCTGGTCATCAGGCTTTATCAGGATCTGTTTAAGAAGGGCGCTGCAAGAACACTTGATGTGTATCCTGTTGATCTGACAGATGGTGTTCTTATTAAACAGGTAATGAACAATGGCAGGACCATTTCTGCTAAAGCTGAGGACAATCGCATCACCAGAAGAGGAACAAATATGTACGTTACCCTCAATGACCCATTAAACACTAAAGCCTCTACCAAAATTACCATTGATTGGAGTTTCAGGATGCCTTCAAAAACTCAGATTCGCATGGGAACCTACGATTCCACCAGTTTCTTTATCGGACAGTGGTACCCTCAAATTGCCGTTTACGACGACATCAGCGGATGGGACACCCGCGATTATACAGGATTGGCTGAATTTTATAATGATTTTGGCAATTTTGATGTGGAAATCTCCGTTCCGGGCAAATATGTTGTGTGGGCCACAGGTAACCTGGTAAACCCCGGCGATTTACTGAATGAGCCTTATCTTGCAAAGTACCGGGAGGCGTTAAGTTCTTCCGAAACCGTTACCATTGCACTTCCCGATGATTATAACAAGGGTAATGTGACCAAACAGGGAGCATGGAATACATGGAAATATAAAGCGGACAATGTCAGCGATTTTGCCTTCGCACTCAGTGATCATTTTGTTTGGGAAGGCTGCAGCATCGAAGCCGGCACGGGCGGCAGAAAAGTTTTTATTCAAACTGCTTATAACGCAAAGCACAGTGATTATAAAGAAGTTATTGCCATAGCACGGAAAACGATCTTATTTCTGTCTGAAAAACTGCCGGGGGTGCCTTATCCCTTTCCATGCATGAGCATTTTCGACGGGGCCGACGGAATGGAATACCCGATGATGACCAATGTCGGCTCATCCGAAGACAGGGGAGATGTTGTTTACGCGCATTCGCACGAAATAACACACACATATTTTCCTTTTTATGTGGGAACAAATGAAACAAAATATGGCTGGATGGACGAAAGCATGGCTGTTTTTTTACCCGAAGCATTGCAAAAAGAAATTGAACCCACAAAAGATGTGGCGTCATACACAACTCATGTTTATTCATATTACGGCGGCAGGGAATTTGAACCTGCTGTGATGACGCCTACGTATTACCTTACACCGGAAATCTATTTTATTCTCAATTATGGTAAGGCGGAGCAAATACTAAGGCTGCTCGAAATACAATTAGGTAAGGATGTCTTTAGTAAATGCCTTAAGGGATTTATGGACAGTTGGAAATACAAACATCCAACGCCATACGACTTTTTCAATTGTTTTAATCAGATTTCAGGCCAGGACCTTACGTGGTTCTGGAAGCCATGGTATTTTGAGCAGGGTTTTCCCGACCTTACCATATCTTCTGCTACATACGAAGCCGGAAAATGTACGGTCGAAATTAAAAATTCAGGAACGCTTCCCTTGCCTGTTTATTTATTGTTTGATACTGAGAACGGAGAAAAAATACGGTATGATTTGCCGGCAGACACCTGGAAAGACGGGAAAAACATAACTATAGTAACACTGGAGATTAAACAGAAAGTCACAAAGATCACATTGGGTAATAGTCAGGTTCCCGATGGTAATCCTTCGGATAATAATTTCAAAATAAAATAGTATGAATTTCAAAATGAAAATTTCGTTGTTGAGTCTATGGGTATTATCGTTGCCTTATGTGATTTTTGCTGAACCTGTAACAAGCGAAACGGCAAAAAAGGTTGTTATTGCAAAAATTGCACTTTCAGGCTATGGCAATGAGTTTTCAATAAAAAACATTACTGCTGTCAACAACGGAGACCTCATATGCTTTTATGCTGCTGAGTTAAGCCCTGCAGGCTATATGATCGTGGCTGCCGATAATGACTTGCCCCCGGTAATTGCCTATTCGTATATCAATAATTTGGACGCTGAAGGGACTTTTTTGAAAATCCTGAAAAATGATATTTCCCAACGCCTGGCATACAAAGAAAATGCCCCTGCACAAAAAATCAAAAACAGAAAAATGCAATGGGAGGCTTTAACAAATGACACGGACAGGCTACTTGTTGTTTCGCAGCAATGGCCACCTGCGGGGACAACTTCTACAGGAGGCTGGCTTGAAACAAATTGGACTCAAAGCGCCCCTTACAACCAGATGTGTCCCATTGATCCGGTAACTTTGTCAAGAAGTTATGTCGGTTGTCCTGCAACAGCTATGGCACAAATTCTCAATTATCACAAGACAACTAATAACACGGTTTTCGATGACGGTGATGATTATAACCATAATTATTCAGGCCGTACGTTTACCATCGACGATGATTTCAGCCTGCATGGTTTTCCTTCTTTTCCGCAGCTCAATGCGTATCTTGACACACTGAACTCACATTATTTGAATAATATTTTGCCCACCAACCAGGATAAGGCAGCCCTGTCGTTTGCCTGCGGGGTGGCCGCCACACAGATTTTTACTTCCGAAGGTTCCGGAACTTTCGGTGTTAATCAGGCGATGGAAGCTTATTCCCGTTTTGGTTGTACTACTGCCCAATTGCTTTGGTCGGCTGACACTTCGCTTTTTACCAGACTTATTCAAAACATGATGGACTCGCTGCCCGCACATCTTGCTATCGTAGATGAATCAAATTCTTCCGGTCACAATGTTGTGGTCGATGGCTATAATACGGATAATTATTTTCATGTGAATTTCGGATGGGGAGGCTCAAGCAACGGATGGTACCTGCTCCCTGACGAAATACCATACGGACTCACCGTTATCGAGGGGGTAATATTGGATATTATGAAAAATGAGTATGCTTCAACGCCACAAATAGAAACTATTTCTCCACTTGCAGCATATCCGAACCCTGTCTCAGATCTAATTACGATAGTTTGCCCGCAAAAAACGATTATAGAAATTCTAAATATCCAGGGGCAAATACTTAAGACCGTTTATACTTCATCTGCCGAAACAATAGTTAGTTTAGAAAACATGGCAAGCGGGATATATGTAATAAGAGCGATTAGCGACAAAGAAAGTGTAATACAAAAATTTATTAAAAGATAATTGTCTCAGACTCATTAATTGCTAACCAGCCAATCAGTATAATATTTAATGCGTAATATGCCTTTATCATCAACAGGGAAAACCGATCACGGGAATCGTTTGTTATGAAAAAGGAAAAGAATCTGAAGGTTTTTCCCAAAAAATGAAGTTATCTAAAACTTCAGGGAGATTTTTATTCCGCCGGCCATATTTTTTCCGCTGTAGTAGGAGAGGGAGTTCATATCCGGCTCTACCTTCAACGATAGATCATCAGAGATGTCAAATTTATAAAGATGCCCGTCAACCGAGGCATCAATGATGTTTAAAATATAAAACAAACTGCCGACAATACAGGTAAGTTCAAAATTTCGACGGTAATAATTCCAGTTTTCGTACAGTATGTCTTTCGACATTATTTCGGGAAAATAATCTGTAACCGTTGTATCTAAAGCCGACCTGTACATATAGGTGTCTTTGTACTTATTAAACTTGGTATAATAGTTATATCCCAGGTAGCCAATGATACCAAAACCCACATATATCACGGGGACTTTCCAGTATTTTTTATTGTAAATCTGCCCCAGGCCCGGCAACGCAGCCGACATCCATGCGGCTTTTTTGGGCGAATGCAGTTTTACTTTAGCAGTGTCTGTTGTGGGGGACTTTTTCACAACCTGCTCTTTTCCTGCAGTAACCTTTACAAGGCTGCTTGTGTCAGAAACAATACTGTCGGCCGGCCCGGTTTGGCCCAATGCAAGGCTGGCATTGATAATAAAGACTAAAGAAAAAACAATGAAATATTTGCTGCAAAGAAAAGGCATGAGTGTTTATTGTTTCATCTTGGCAATGATCTTATTCAGTTCATCATCAGACTTGAAAGAAATAACGATGCTACCTTTGCCTTTATTGCGGTATTTAATGTCAACGGATGTTTGAAAGCGGTCGGTGAGTAATTTTTTTATTTCAACAACTTTGTAAGGCACCTCGGTTTTGGGTTGAGGTTTTTTTGTTTTTACGGTGGCAGTTTCTTTGGTAAGTTTTTCAGCTTCGCGCACCGAAAGACCCTGATCAACAATCATGTTAAAAATGCGCAATTGTCTTTCAGCCTCTTCAATACCGGCAATGGCGCGGGCATGGCCCATGCTGAGTTGTTCTTCCTTCAGGGCTTTCTGAATAATTTCGGGCAGTTTAAGGAGCCGCAGATAATTAGTAACGGTAGAACGTTTGGAGTTAACTTTTTCGCTTAATTCGGCCTGAGTCAGTTTGCATTCATCCACCAGTCGCTGGTACGAAAGAGCAATTTCGATAGGGTTAAGGTCTTCACGGTGTATATTTTCGATAAGTGCCCATTCCAGCATCTGTTCGTCATCAGCAATGCGTATATAGGCAGGTATTTCTTTCAACCCTGCTATTTGTGCGGCTCTGAAACGGCGTTCGCCGGTAATAAGCTGGTATTTATCAAAACCCAGTTTGCGCACTGTAACCGGCTGAATGAGTCCGTGAGTTTTAATGGATTCAGCTAATTCTTCCAGGGCAATCTCATCAAACTGGTCGCGGGGCTGAAAAGGATTAGCTTCAATCTGCGATACGCTGATTTCGGCTACCGAACCCACCACATATTTTCCCATCACATCGCTTTTGCTGGTAATATCGGTATCGGGGTTTTCGAGCAGGGAACTGAGGCCTCGGCCAATAACAGTGCTTCTTTTCTTATTTGTCATCTTCGGTATTGATTATTTTATCGCTTTGTTTTATCCTGGTTAATTCGTTTTTCTGCAAAATTTCCCTGGCCAAGTTCAGGTAGTTGATAGCTCCCTTGCTGTCGGCGTCATACATGATGATAGTTTCGCCAAAGCTGGGGGCTTCACCAAGTTTGGTATTGCGCTGGATAATGGTGTTGAACACCATTTGTTGAAAATGCGTTTTTACTTCTTCAACCACCTGATTGGACAGGCGCAGACGCTGGTCGTACATGGTGAGCAAAATGCCCTCAATGTCCAGGTCCGGGTTCATGTGTTGCTGCACAATTTTTATGGTATTCAGCAGTTTTCCGAGTCCTTCCAGAGCAAAATATTCGCATTGAACGGGGATGATGACCGAATCGGCCGCCGCCAGCGAGTTGACCACGATCAGGCCGAGAGAAGGGGAACAGTCGATGATGATAAAATCGTAATTGTCCTTTATTTTGCTGATGACCTTGCGCATCATTTTTTCGCGGTGCGGTTGGTTAATCAGTTCAATCTCGGCGCCCACCAGGTCGATGTGGGCAGGCAGCAGGTCCAGGTTGGGTGTTTTCGTGTTCAGGATGATATTTTTGGGCTCTACATCTTCGATGATACACTCATAAATACTGGTTTTGATATTCTTTGGGTCAAACCCGACTCCGGAAGTGGCATTGGCCTGCGGGTCGGCATCAATCAGCAATGTCTTGAACTCAAGCACAGCGAGGCTGGCGCTAAGATTGATGGCTGTAGTGGTTTTTCCTACTCCTCCTTTTTGGTTAGCAATAGCAATGACTTTTCCCATAGAAAACTTTCGATTTTTTCAGATTACAAAAATACCACCTTTTATCCGAATTAATAAATAAAGTTTTGCACTAAAAGTGAAAACACAAAACATTATAAACCAGAATATTGTGGTTTATTTTAACAAAAAATATGAAATGAAGAAAAGGTTTATTTATAACCCTCAGAATCTTCCTCAGTTTTGTTTTCTTTGTTTTCCTGATATTCTTCGGCTGCCAGTTGATCATCTTCGGGATCGGGGGCTGGCACTTCACCGGTTTCAATAAATTTCATCACCACGTCGAGACCTTTGAGGAATTTTTCAAAGTCTTCACGATACAAAAAAAGTTTGTGCTTTTCGTAGAAGAACTTTCCCGACTCGTTGCTGAAACGTCTTTTGCTTTCAGTAATCGTCAGGTAATAGTCTTCGCTCCGCGTTGATTTTACATCAAAAAAATAGGTTCTTTTCCCTGCCCTTACTGCTTTAGAGAAAATCTCTTCACGGTCGTTTCTTTCATTAAAATCTTTCTCTTCCATATAGTCCTTGTTTTATTGTTACAAAAATAAAAACTTTCCGTAATATTTCAATTAGTATTTATGACAAAATTTTTACGGCAATGGTTGTTCACCTGAAAAAAAAACTGACATAAAAAATATTTTTGTGTACTTTCGTGCAAAATTTGAGCCTTCAGATAAATGTTAAACCGACGAGTACTAAGAATAAAGGTGATGCAAGCCCTTTATGCGTTCTTTCAGTCTGATAACGACCGCGTGGATGTTGCTGTAAGAAACCTGCAAAAAAATATTTACGGTATTTACAACCTCTATATTTACCAAATGTCTTTTTTGATTGAAATTGTAGATTTCGCACGCGAAACCATTGAAATCAAGAAAAACAAATATTTTCCCACCGAGGAAGAAGCCAACCCAAATACCCGTTTTGTCAACAACAGCATCATTTTAAAAATCGAAAACAGTCCTGATTTTAAAAGAAAACACGAAGAACTGAAAATCAACTGGGCTGACCAGGAAGTGCTGATCCGCAAGACTTACCAACAAATAACCGAAGCGGACTTTTTCCAGGCATATATGAAAAACCAGGAGGATTCCTCCGACAATGATTTCAGGGTCCTGGAACAGATAGTGGATACTTTTATTGCCGAAAACGAGGCACTGCAGCAGTATTTTGAAGATATAAATGTATTTTGGGCTGATGATTTTGATGTGGCTTGTTTTATGTTGGTAAAATCCCTGAAATACCTCAAAAACTCTACTGAAAAAAATCCGTTCCTGCCAACGCTCTTTGGCAACCAGCAAGGCGATGACGAGAAGGAAGAAATAAAATTTCTTACCGACCTTTTTTCAAAAACAGTCATGCACCGCGATGAGTTTGACGATTTGATAGAAGCCCGCGTGGATAACTGGGAGATTGACCGCATCGCCCTGATGGACTCGCTGCTGATTAAAATGGCCCTGGCCGAATTTACCGAATTTCCTACCATCCCTACAAAAGTAACCATCAACGAGTATATCGAGATATCGAAAATGTACAGCACCCCCAAAAGCAAAATATTCATAAACGGGTTGCTTGATAAGCTCTTATTCGAATTGACAGAAAAGAAAAAGATCAAAAAAACAGGCAGGGGATTGATAGGATAAATTTTTTCTTTCATAATTTTTGTATTTTTGTAAAAAATTAGTTTTATGCGTCGCCCGGTTTATATTTTTTTTATTGTATCCCTGCTATTTTTTTCATGCGGTAACAACACCGACACCCTCAACACCGACCTGGTCAACAATCCAAACACGGCCGACGGCAAGGCGGACATGAGTGGCCTGCCTGCTTTTGATTTTGTTACCGAAGAACACGACTTTGGCCGGATAACCGATGGGGAAAAAGTAAGTTTTACTTTTAAATTTAAAAACTCAGGAAAATCCGACCTGATCATCTCCGAAGCAAAAGCTACCTGCGGGTGCACAGTAGCCGATTACCCCCGGACTCCCATAAAACCCGGCGCCGAAAGCGGCATCTCGGTTTCTTTTAATAGCGAAGGCCGCAAAGGAATTCAGCATAAAACAGTAACCCTGGTGGCTAACACCCAGCCTAGCACCAAAGTATTAACTATTAAAGCAGAAGTAGTAAATTTAGGTATAAATTAAACGAAAACAAAATGAATTTATTAAGTGTTTTTTTAATGATGGGCCAGCAAGGCCAGCAAGGAAGTGGCAGTATGGTTAGCACCATCGTTATGATGGTTTTGATCGTGGTAGTTTTCTGGTTGTTTTTTATCCGTCCGCAATCAAAAAAGAATAAGGAACTGCAAAAGTTCAGAGAAGGCCTCAAACGTGGCGATAAAGTTATTACCGCCGGCGGTATCCACGGAAAAATCCTCGAAGTGCTGGACACCACAGTGATCATCGAAACAGAAGGTTTAGGAAAACTTAAGGTTGAAAAAAGTTCAATTGCCTCTTCAGTTGCCGGAAACGGTGAATAAAAAACACGGAAAATATAACCTAATAAATTTCCGGCCTTGACATCAGGAAGTTATGATATATCTCTTGATGAACAAAAAGATAATCAAAAGCGTTCAAAAAGAAAACTGAATATTTTTATTATCTGCTTTGTTATTGCCTCCATAAGCTGGCTGATGATAAAGCTTTCGGGAACATACTCCCATAATGTCATAGTATCTATTACTTACAAAGGCATCAAAAATAACCGGATTATGTTGCCTTCGTCTGATACTGTACTCATCGCCAACATCCAATCATCGGGTTACAATATCATTTATAACCGCCTGCTGAACGAAGACTACAGATTTCAACTGGATCTGAGCCAATATCCCGCACGTAGAAATGGTGATATTTATGAAATAAATATCGAAACCGCCAACCTCAATTACCGGCTTGGAAATTACTTTAAAACAGGCGAAAAAATAGTTTCCATTTATCCTGCCAATATGCGCGTGCGGCTCGAAAGGGCCTATACCAAAAAAGTTCCGGTAAAAGCCAATGTGGATATCACCTATAAAAAACAATATGCCGGGTACAAGCATATTTACCTGGAACCTGACTCGGTGTATATTACCGGAAGCAAGGCTGTGATTGATAAAATTTCTTTTGTTGAAACCGAAAAAAACGAACAAAAGAATTTGTCCAAAAATACCATGCTGGAGTTATCGCTCAAAAACCCGTTAAACAAATTTTTATTGAGATATTCGGCCGACAAGGTAAAAATGTACATTCCTGTGGCTGAATATACCGAAGAGTACGTGGACATTCCTCTTACCTTCGAAACGGTGCCGAATGGCTATCAGCTGATTGCCTATCCCGATAAAATCAGATGCTATTTTAATGTAAGCATCCCCGATTACGATAAAATTTCTCCTGAAGCATTCAAGGCAGGCATCAACGAAAAAAGCCTGTTCAACTCCAAGCATAACACGGCAAAGGTCGTCCTGAAAAAAGTTCCCCGCTACGCCAGGGTGCAGCGTATTGAACCCGAAAGTATTGAATATTTAATACGTAAAAAATGATCAGGTTGGGACTTACTGGGGGCATTGGCACCGGCAAATCCATGGTGGCCGATATATTTTCTCATCTTGACATCCCCATCTTTTATGGCGATCAGGAAGCAAAAAAGGCTTATGCTGACCCGGAAATATTGCTTAAAGTCAAACAGGTCTTCGGCAACACAGTTTTCGACAACGACAAGGTAAACTATAGAAAACTTGCCGCCGTGGTTTTTCCCCACCCGGAGATGCTCGAAAAGTTAAATTCAATAATTCATCCTTTTCTTATCAGCCGGTTCGAAAGATGGTCGGGCCAGCAGCATCATGCACCTTACATCATAATGGAAGCAGCTATACTTTTTGAAGCTTCGCTGCAGCAATTTTTTGACGCCACGGTTGCCGTCAGCGCTCCCCGCGAACTTTGCATTGAAAGGGTAATGAACCGCGACGGCCTGCAAAGGGATGAGGTGATTCGGCGCATGGATAACCAATGGCCTGATGCCCAAAAGACAGCCATGGCTAATTATGTCGTTATAAATGATGGCGAACACCTGCTCATCCCGCAGGTGCTCGCCATTCATCAATCAGTACTTAACTCTATAAAATAAAAAATGTTATGAAAAAAATCTTTTTAATTGCATTAGCGCTGGTAGGAGGTCTGTTATGCCAGGCACAGGGAAAAAAAGAAATAATACTGCCAGTTGCCAATACCGAAGGAGGCAAACCTTTTATGGAAACCCTAAAAGACCGGCATACCACCCGGAGTTTCAGCCAGGAAAAACTATCGGATCAACAACTTTCCAATCTCTTATGGGCCGCCTTTGGCATCAACCGCCCCGAATCGGGCAAACGTACGGCGCCTTCGGCTATGAACAATCAGGAAACCGACATCTATATCTGCCTGAGTTCCGGGGTGTTTCTTTACGATGCCAAAAAGCACAGCCTGATTTTGGTAGTTGAAGAAGACTACCGTAAAAATATGGGCAGGCAGGATTTTGTAGCCAGTGCGCCAGTAATTTTGTTATTTGTGGCAGATTATTCAAAAATGGGGGAAAAGGTTTCCGCAGAAAAAAAGGATTTTTATTCGGCAGTAGATGTGGGCTATATCAGCCAGAACGTTTACCTGTATTGCGCTTCCGAAAACCTGGGCACCGTAGTGCTGGGATCAGTTGATGGCAATAAAGTAAAAGAAATCCTAAAACTGAAAGACAACCAAAAAGTATTGTTGTCGCAGTGTGTGGGTTTCCCGAAATAATCCCCCGGAAGATACTTATTTCTTTTCCGTATTTTTTTTGGACTCCTGGATTTTGATTTCTATTTCATCCTTTTTAGGGTCGAAATCAACAATAACGACATCTCCTTCGTTGAGTTTGGCCTTAATGATTTCTTCAGCCAACACATCTTCAATGTATTTTTGGATAGCTCTTTTTAATGGGCGGGCGCCAAAATTCGGATCCCAGCCTTTATCTATTATGAAATCTTTGGCCTTTACCAAAACTTTTAATTTGTATCCAAGGGCTTTCACGCGTTTTTCGACAAATGACAACTCGATATCAATGATTTTGTGAATATCCTCGCGTTTGATATCATCAAAAATCACTACATCGTCAATCCTGTTAAGAAATTCAGGGGCAAAGGCTTTTTTCAGGGCATTTTCCACTATGCTTTTGGCATAGCCGGCTTTGTTGCTTTCTTTTGCATTAGTTTGAAAACCAACACCCTGGCCAAAATCTTTCAACTGCCGCGAGCCGATGTTGGAAGTCATGATGATAATGGTATTTTTGAAATCCACCTTACGGCCGAAACTGTCGGTAAGTTGCCCGTCGTCAAGCACCTGCAACAAAAGATGAAACACATCGGGATGGGCTTTTTCTATTTCGTCGAGCAGTATCACAGCATAGGGTTTGCGGCGTATTTTTTCGGTAAGCTGGCCGCCTTCTTCGTAACCTACGTATCCCGGAGGCGCTCCAATGAGGCGCGATACGGCAAATTTCTCCATGTACTCGCTCATGTCGATGCGCACCAGGGCGTCGTCCGAGTCAAAGAGGTATTTTGACAGCACTTTGGCTAAGTATGTTTTCCCGACACCGGTAGGACCGAGGAATATAAACGAGCCGATGGGTTTGTTGGGGTCTTTGAGGCCGGCCCGGTTTCGGCGGATGGCTTTCACCACTTTTTTGATAGCATCATCTTGTCCGATGACCATGCGGCGTAGCTCTTCCTCCATGGAGATAAGACGGTTGCTTTCATTTTGGGCGATCCGCTGCACGGGAACACCCGTCATCATGGCCACCACCTCGGCAACATTGTCTTCCGTTACGGTCTCGAGATTCTCCTGGGTTTCGGCCAGCCATTGGTTTTTGGCTTTTTCCAGTTCGCTCATCAGCTGCCTTTCATTATCGCGGAGCAGGGCCGCCACCTCGTACTGCTGACTTTCTATGGCCTTGCGTTTCTGTTGCTTTACATCTTCAATATTCGTCTCAATTTTGATAATGTTGTCGGGCACATGGATATTGGTAATATGTACGCGGGCACCGGCTTCGTCAAGGGCGTCAATGGCCTTGTCAGGCAGGCAACGGTCGCTGATATACCGGTTGGTAAGGGATACACAGGCTTTGATGGCGTCGTCGGAATACCTTACCAGGTGATGTTTTTCGTATCTATCCTTGATATTGTTTAGAATCTCTATGGTTTCTTCGGGTGTGGTAGGTTCTACCATCACTTTCTGAAATCGTCGTTCCAGCGCCCCGTCTTTTTCGATATATTGCCTGTATTCATCCAGGGTAGTAGCGCCTATGCATTGTATATCGCCGCGCGAGAGTGCCGGTTTGAACATATTGGAAGCGTCGAGGGAGCCCGAAGCGCCGCCGGCACCCACTATGGTATGAATTTCATCAATGAAGATGATGATATCATCATTCTTTTCCAACTCGTTGATAACGGCTTTCATACGTTCTTCGAATTGCCCGCGGTATTTTGTACCAGCTACCAGCGATGCCAGGTCAAGTGTAACAATTCGTTTGTCGAATAAAGCCCTGGACACTTTTCGCTGAACGATACGCAGGGCCAGCCCTTCGGCAATGGCTGTTTTGCCAACGCCGGCCTCGCCAATCAATACGGGGTTGTTTTTTTTGCGGCGGCTCAGTATCTGTGCTATACGTTCAAGTTCTTTTTCCCTTCCCACCACCGGGTCCAGACGGTCTTCCTCTGCCAGGCGGGTAAGGTCCCGGCCAAAATTATCAAGCACCGGTGTCTTGGATTTCGGGTCGATATTTTTTTTCTGTTCACCGCTAAAAGGGCCTTCGTCAGCATCATCGTTGCCCGTGCCTCCCGGCAACTCGTCCTTGGGATCCTGCCGGTCTTCGTTGCTGTTGATAATGAAATTGCGAACCTGACGGGCTACGGTTTCGTAATCAATGCCGCAACTATTAAGGTTTTTGGTGGCGATGTTGCTGTCATCTTTAAGTATGGCCAGCAACAGGTGTTCGGTTCTGATAAGTTCCGCCTGATAGGTCTGTGCTTCCAGATGGGTGAGTCGCGATACCCGTGCAGCCTGCCTGTTCATTGAAATATCTTTGTTGGGATCGTCGGCAGTTAACAGGTTGGAAGTGCTTTTAATGCTGCGTTCAATGGAATTTCTGATATCGTATAAATTACAGTTCAATTTCTCAAGAATCTTAAGAGCCAGGTTGTCCTTGTCACGTAATAGTCCAAGAAATAAGTGCTCCACTCCTATATAATCGTTTTTAAGACGCAGGGCTTCTTCTCTGCTGTATTCGAAAATGTTTTTTACCCGTTGCGAAAATTTTGCTTCCATGTAGTTTTAATATTATTATTCAAAAGTACGAAATTACAACCAATTAACAAAATTATCATAAGTATCCTTATGGCTGTATGGGTTGAAATACTTATTTTTCAACAGAATTTTGTTAGTAATAAATTTTAAAAAAAAGCCTTCCCGGATTAAAAAAAAAGTTGTATCTTCGTTAAACTTTTTATTTTTCTAACTAATTAAAAATGAGCATTTTACAACTATGAGTGATTTAGACAACATTATCAAGGTTAACATTGAGGATCAGATGAAGACTGCCTACATTGATTATTCAATGTCGGTGATAGTCTCCAGGGCATTGCCGGATATACGTGATGGATTAAAACCTGTTCACCGGAGAGTACTATATGGTATGTATGATCTTGGAATACTTTCAAACCGTCCCTATAAAAAATCCGCCAGGATAGTGGGAGAGGTGCTTGGTAAGTACCATCCCCATGGCGATACCTCTGTTTACGATGCCATGGTGCGTATGGCCCAGGATTGGTCATTGCGCTATCCGCTGGTTGACGGACAGGGAAACTTCGGATCCATCGACGGCGACAGTCCGGCTGCTATGCGTTATACCGAAGCCCGCCTCAGGAAAATAGCCGAAGAGATGCTGACGGATATTGACAAGAAAACCATCGACTGGACACTGAATTTTGACGATACACTGGAAGAGCCCAGCGTATTGCCGGCAAAAATACCCCAGCTGTTGGTAAACGGCGCTTCGGGAATTGCAGTGGGTATGGCCACCAATATGCCTCCCCATAACCTAAAAGAAGTCATCGACGGTATTGTTGCCTACATCGATAATAATGATATCACCATTCCGGAACTGATGAAATTTATCAAAGCTCCTGATTTTCCCACCGGAGGTACTATTTATGGTTACGAAGGCGTGCGCGATGCTTATGAAACAGGACGGGGCAGGATAGTCCTCAGAGGCGATGTGCTGGTGGAAGATGAAGACGGCAGGGAAAACCTTATAGTTACTTCTATTCCTTACCAGGTGAACAAAGCCGAACTGATCAAGAAAACCGCCGATCTGGTCAACGACAAAAAAATTGAAGGTATTTCAGAAATACGCGATGAGTCGGACAAAAATGGCATACGTATCGTTTATGAACTGAAAAAAGGTACCATAGCCAATGTCGTTATCAATAAATTATATCAGCAAACAGCCCTGCAGTCCTCGTTCAGCGTTAATAACATCGCCTTAGTCAAAGGCAGACCGATGCTGCTGAATCTCAAGGGATTGATCACTCATTTTGTCAATCACCGTCTCGATGTGGTGTACCGCCGTGCGGCCTTCGATCTGGAACAGGCCGAAAAACGCGCCCACATCATCGAAGGTTTATTGATAGCGCTGGATAATATTGATGAAGTTATCGCCATCATTAGGGCAGCAAAAACTGTTGACGAAGCCCGGACAGGCCTCATGGAACGTTTTGCATTGACTGACATTCAGGCCCGGGCCATCGTGGACATGCGTCTGCGGGCATTGGTGGGATTGGAACGCGATAATCTGCGCAAAGAATACGAGGAACTGCTGAAACTTATAGCTTACCTGAAAAATGTGCTGTCGGACATCAACCTGCGCATGGAGATAGTTAAAACAGAATTGCTCGAAATAAAAGAAAAATACGGCGACGAACCCAAAACAGAGATTACCTATGCGGCTGAAGACTTCAAGATTGAAGATACTATTGCCGATGAACAGGTGGTAATCACCATTTCGCATATGGGCTACATAAAACGTACGCCATTGGCTGAATACCGCCGCCAAAACAGGGGAGGACGCGGTTCCAAAGGTACCGATATACGCGATGAAGACTTCCTGGAATACCTGTATGTGGCCAGTATGCACAACTATATGCTGTTCTTTACCGAGCAGGGAAAATGTTTCTGGATGCGTGTTTTTGAAATCCCCGAAGGTACCAAAACAAGCAAAGGCAGAGCCATACAGAACCTTATAAGCATTCCGCCCGACGATAAAGTAAGAGCTTTTATCAACGTAAAAGATATCACCGACAAGGAATATGTAAAAAACAACTATATTATTCTGTGTACCAAAAAAGGTGTTATCAAAAAAACTACACTGGAAGCTTATTCACGTCCACGCCAATCAGGCATCAATGCCATTACCGTGCGCGACGGCGACACCCTGTTGCAGGCAAGGCTCACCGATGGCAAAAACGAAGTACTTATGGCTCTTTTGTCTGGCCGTGCCATACGTTTCAATGAGTCGAAAGTACGTCCCATGGGCCGGAACGCCGCCGGTGTGCGGGGTATCACCCTTGGCGGTAAAAATGATGAAGTCATCGGCATGATATGCCTTGAAAATGACCAGTACGACATCCTGGTAGTTTCCGAAAATGGTTATGGAAAACGTTCAAAATTAGAAGATTACAGAGTAACGAATAGGGGAGGTAAAGGCGTAAAAACCCTTAACATCACCGAAAAAACCGGCAGGCTGATTTCTATCCTGAATGTGCTGGACAACAACGACCTGATGATTATCAATAAATCAGGAATACTTATCCGCATGGCAGTGGCCGACCTGCGTGTTATGGGACGCGCCACCCAGGGCGTCAGACTCATCAACCTCAAAGACGATTCGATAGCGGCCGTTACTAAGGTAGAATGCGATATGGAAGAAGAGGAAGAACCCTGTGATGCTCTTGCTGAAGCCACCGGCACACATCCACAAGGTAAAGATGAAACCTATATCACAGGCGACGATGAAATATCCAAAGAACTTCTTGAAAAATTAAAAGATGAAGATGTAACAGACGAAAATGAAGATGAAAAGCCAGAGGAAGAACCCGAAAATTAATTTTGGCAAAGAAGTTGTTTAATAGAAAATAAATTAAATTTGTAACGTTCTAACAATAAAAAAACAAAAAAAAATGAAAAAGTTAGTATTAGTAGTAATAGCAGTACTCATTTCTGGTATTACTTTTTCTCAAACCGAAGTAGTCAGCGCCTATAATTACCTCAAAAACGGGCAGTTGGACAAGGCCAAGACTTATATTGACAAGGCTTGTGTCAATGAAAAAACCAAAGGATTGGCCAAAACATGGTTCTACTGCGGGAACATCTACCTGAGTATAGCCCTGACCAAGGAAGAAAAATACAAATCGCTGGACTCAAATGCCGTACAAATTGCCTATGATGCTTACCAAAAAGCCATACAGCTTGACCCGGAAATCGCCAACGACAACCTGATGCCAAACTCACCCAAAATGGGGTTGTTCTTCCTGGGAGATCAGTATTACAACAAAGGAGTGGATTTGTTCTACAACCAGAAATATGAAGATGCCCTGACCAATTTTGAAATGACCAAAAAAATTAATAATATATTTGGCATAAAAGACTCAAATGCAACATTTAACGCCGCATTATGTGCAGTACAACTTAAAGATAATAAAAAAGCAAAACAGTACTTTGAAGAACTGGTTAGAAACAATTTTAAACAAGGATTGGTATATACGCAACTTGCCAACATTTACAAAGCAGATGGTGATACCGTTAAGGCTGACGGCATCATAGCCAAAGGCAGAAAAGCTATGCCTAACGACCTGAACCTTATTATCGGAGAAATTAACAGCTTCCTGGGAAAGGGTAAAGTTACTGAAGCCCAGGACCTGCTGAATCTGGCTGTATCAAAAGATCCCAACAATGCATCATTACATTTTGCCATTGGCGCCAACATGGATGAATTTGGAAATTTTGAACAGGCAGAAAAATCATACATGAAAGCTATTGAAATTAAAGCCGATTATTTTGATGCACATTACAACTTGGGAGCACTATATGTAAATACGGCCGCCAGCATCATGGAAGAAGCCAATAAACTTCCAATTACCGAAACTGCAAAATATGATGAATTGAAAAACAAAGCAGATAAATTGCTCGACAAAGCTTTACCTGAACTGGAAATTGCAGAAAAATTAAATCCGAAAGACAGAAACACCTTGATTACTTTAAAGCAATTATATGCAAGAAAAAGTAACAACGATAAGATTAAAGAATACGACGAAAAGATTAAGAATCTTTAGCTGAATTAAAAATAAAGGAGGGATATCCTCCTTTATTTT
>ERZ795056.739-NODE-739-length-40225-cov-6.976450_pt1 | contig 40225 bp, 14 predicted proteins | sample MGYA00375140_ERZ795056 | MGnify/ENA primary metagenome ERZ795056 (study PRJEB30185, sample SAMN05720227) | activated sludge metagenome | isolation source: Anaerobic digester | place: USA | collected 2015-03-09 ...
CGCATGACGGTGGCGGCGGGCCGATTCGACAGCGGCGATGATTTCTACATCGGCCGTACCGGGCTCGGCATTTTCACCGTCACGGGCACGGCAACCGTAAGCCTGAACACCACGTCGGCCCACATCTACATCGGCAGCCTCGCCAACAACAACAAGGCCAATCGCGTGCAGGTCGACGGAGGCCGGCTGAACGTCGGCGGCAACATCTACGCGGGCTACGTCGCGGGCACGTACGGGGCGATTACAGTCTCCGGCGGTGTGCTGAGCGTGACAAACGACATCTTCGTCGCCAACAACGCGAGCAGCACGGGAACGTTGACGATGACGGGCGGTGTGCTCGACCAGGATGGCGCCGGCGACGTCCTGTACGTCGGCCAGAGCGGCCTCGGCACGATGATGATGGGGGGAGGCACAGCCACTGTCGGCGGACTGTTCGTCGGGATGAACGCGGGATCCATTGGCCTCCTGTCCGTCACCGGCGGCACACTGAACGTCAGCCAATCAGACAGTCTCTCCGTCGGATATTACGGCGCGGCTACGATGAATATCGGGAACAACGCAACCATAAATGTGGGCGATGGCTCGGGCGACACAGACTTCTATGTTGGGAGAGTCGCTGGTTCTGCCGGTATGGTGAACCAGTCGAACGGCACGGTGACGATCACGGCAGGGTCCGCTTCCCATCTTCGGGTAGGCGACAGCGGTTACGGAACCTACAACTTGTCGGGCGGCGTGCTGAGCATCGCAGACCACCTCTTCCTGGCCGATCAGGGCACATCAACCGGCAGGGTGTATGTGACCGGCGGCACCATGGCTATTCATGACACCTTGTTCCTCGGATACAATAGCGGGAGCATCGGTCTCTTCCAGATGACAGGCGGATCCTGCACGGCCGACGCCGCCCAAGTCAGCATCGTTTCCGGCGCCAATGGACTGATGGCTCTCTCCGGTGGATCCATGAGCGTGGTAGGTTCTGGCAACCTGCAACTGGGTGTGAACGGTACGGGCACGCTGAACATGGCGGGAACGGCTGCACTGTACGTCGGTGATAACACCGGCGAGACCGACTTCATCCTCGGCAGCGGTGCGGCAGGCGTCGGTATCATCAACCAGTCCAACGGAACGATCACCATTCAATCCTCCACGGGTGACTCTGTGCTGAAGATCGCAGACGGCGCTTCGTCGCGCGGCTTCTACACGATGTCCGGCGGTGGGCTTGGAATCGAGGACCACCTCTGGATCGGCAGCGCGGCAGGCGGCGTCGGAACGTTCCGTGTCATAGGCAACGGGGCCAGCATCGGCATTACCAACGATTTGACTGTGCAGAACGGAAGCTCGACGATTGCAGTGTCTTTCGTCTCCAGCGCAATCAGCCCCATCCTCGTGGGCGACGACATCACACTGACGGGAGCCCTGACGGTAAGCGATGACGGTTCGATGACCGACGGCTCCTACACGATTGCGACCAGCCTCAACAACAGCGCCGTCAGCGGATATTTCACCGCGACCAACTGGCTGGGGACGAAGGAGGGTACTGTCAGCTACGCCAATGGCGCCGTGGTCATCACCTTCAGCAGCGCAGCGGCAGACATCCGGATTCTCGGGACCAACGGCACGTTCATCGCCGATGGGTCCTCCAGTCCGTCCAACAGCGTCGGTACGGACTTCGGAGACGTCGCGACGAGTGGCGGAACGCGCGAACACACCTTCACCGTCACGAACAGCGGCTCGGCCTTGCTGAACCTCGACCACGTGGCCATCGGCGGCACGCATGCCTCGGACTTCTCGGTTTCGTCGGACTTCAGCTTCAGTCCGACCAATCTGTTGCTGAACTCCGATTTCGCGCTGGACGGAGTCGCCGCACAGATCAATGCGGCCACTATCAACAACTGGGGTACTTGGGGCCCCAGCGGCTGGTATAACAGCGATATCGATTCCCAGATGTCCGTCAAGTTGTGGTACGACGATTCGGGGCTCTTCCAGGACTGGACATGCGCGGGCAGCGCCGTATACGAACTCAACGTCTACGCACGTCAGCGGGACGCCGAGCCCCTGGTCGACTGGCAGGGTTACCTGAAGGTTGAGTTCTACGACGCGGGCAATGGCCTGCTCGCCTCGCAGGAGCTGGACTACTTCCTGCCAACAGATCCCACCAACCAATGGATACTGTTGACCGGTTGCTACACCTCCCCCGCCGCCAGCGCCTATGGCCGCATCGTGTTGGGAGTCAAGAACTGGACGGCCACGGTGTCCGGAGCGGTCTTCTTCGATAATGCGCGCGTATTCTGCAGAAGTTTGGGCGTCAGCAGCACCGCAACGTTCAAGGTTACCTTCGATCCCTCGGCAGCCGGCACGCGCACGGCCATGTTGTATATCACCAACAACGTGTCCAGCAAGAGCCCTTACAACTTCGTTCTCCAGGGCACCGGCACATACGTGGAAATCGCCGTCACAGGAAACGGAAGCAATATAACCGACGGCAGTGTGTCGCCCGTCACGAACAACTACACCGATTTCGGCAATGTCGGCTTGATGGGCTCAACGCTGAGCCGTACGTTCACGATCTCCAACAGCGGCAACCGCGTCATGGGTCTTGGAACCGTGACGACCAGTGGCACCCATGCCACCAACTTTGTGATCACGACACAGCCCACATCCCCGCTGAATCCGAGCAATACGACGACCTTCGTGGTCCAGTTCGACCCGTCCGCCGTGGGCCTGCATACGGCAGCGCTCAGTTTCACAAACACAGATGACAGTGCCGGTGACGGCCTGACGGAGAATCCCTTCAACTTCTCGATCCAAGGCACCGGCAATGCTGCTGGCATCTCGAACAGCCCGGCGTCGATCAGCGTATCTTCCACGCTGGGTTCCGCTCCGGCATCTGTCGGTTTCGGGGTGACCAACATCGGGCTGGGCACCCTATCCTATGCCGTTTCCACCAACGCCTCATGGCTCACCGTATCACCAGTCTCCGGCAGTCTTGCGGCTGCGGCGGGACAACAGCACACAGTGACCTTTGCCGTCCCGCCGGGCGTACAGGCGGGCACATCCAATGCGACGATCACCATCACCGATGCCAACGCGTCAAACAGTCCGCAGACCATCGCTGTGGCGTGGACGATCAACGCCATCTCCGACCCCTCGGCGGCAACGTTGACGGCAGACGGCAGGGAACTCGTGCGACTGAACTGGACAAAGCACGCGTCTTACGACGTGATGATCGTCTACCGCTCCGGCAGCGCTCCAACCGATCCGACCCAGGGCACGGCGTACAGTGTAGGCAGTGCGTGCGGTGGCGGAACAGTTCTCTACAAGGGGTCCGGCGCACATCTCGAACATGTCCTCGCCAGCGGCACGACGCACTACTATGAGTTCTACTCGTACAGTGGCAACTACTACTCCCCCGGGCTTGCCCGAAACGTCACCTTGCCGTCCTATTCGGCCAATGAAATTGTCGAGCCGTTTGCCTATACCAACGGTGTTTCACTCGCTGGACTAAACGGCGGCAATGGATGGACCAACACATGGACGGTTGGCGCCGGCACGTGGACCGCACAAACCAACGTGGAAAGCTGCACGTTCATCAACATGCAGAACTACCCGAACATGGCGGCACAACGGGTGAAGCTTACCAACCCCGATGTCAACGGCAGCGGCACGGCACGGCGGCACTTCCCCGCGGTCACCAATGGCTCGATCTATGCCAGTGTGATGATGGCCTACAGCTGGGAAGGCGCGAGCAAGTACGCGGGCCTGAGCTTCATGAACGGCAGCGTGGAGACCGGGTTCGTGGGCAAGGGCTACGGCGCCAACTGGTACACGCTGGCCATCGCTTCGTATGGTGGAGCAACCGAATGGTCCAGTTACGACCTGCGCGGGTTGGAGACCAGCACCAACAGCACGTATCTGTTGATTGCGCGGTACAACTTCAGCACGAAGCAGCTGTCCACAAAGGCCTACTACCGCACCAACGGACTACCCCTGAGCGAACCCGCCTCGTGGGATGCCACGGTCACTGTGCCGGGCGACGGGATCACCCGTATAGACGGCGTCCGAATTTCCGGCGGCGCCGGAGATGGTGGCGCCATCGGCAACTGCTACTTCGACGAGGTGCGCGTGGCGGGATCCTGGACGGCCATGTTGGGTCTCACCCAACCCGTGGCCACCAACTATAGCGTCAATACGTCGAATTACGTATCCGATGCTCAGATTACAGGCGGTGTGTTCAACGTATCCATGTACCTGCGCGACACGGCAGGGATTGAGACCACCAATACATCGGGCGCCTTCTTCCAACCGAACTTCGACCTGTGGAACAGCGTGGGCATACAGATTCTGACCGACGAAGTGTTCAACTCATTCACGTATCAGGACAACGGTCAGACCGTGTACGCCTCCGACAGTTCGCATGCGGGCGCCGCCTATGACGTCACCGTGCTGGGCACGTACACCAGCCGTTGGAGTGCCATCAACTCGAACTACGTCTCGACGCTCGACGCCACCACCCTCTCCAACGGGACGGCGATGACCTTCACCGTGTACGACGATGACACAAACGCGCCGATTACATTCGATAACCGGCTGAGAAACCCGAGCTTCGAAATCAATGGCACCACGGCCGCCAGTGCGTGGGGATGGGAGTGGAACAACCCCGATCAGCACGGATCGACCTGGGATCGCGCAATGTTGTGGACTCCGGATGGGTTCGCCCACACGGGTACGAACTCGGCTTCACTGCTCTGGAATGACGGGACCACGTTCAGTGCGGGGTGGTGGCAGGAAGTGACCAACGACACGCCAATCGGCACGCTTTGGACCGCATCCGCATGGTTCCGGCGCGACAACAACTGGACCGCGCTCTGGTACAACATCAAGATCGAGTTGTACAACTACGATCGCAGTTCCAAACTGTCGGAGACCGACTACGGCTTCACGATCCCGGCGGATACATGGACGAACATCTCCTGCGTGGCCACCACCGTGGACGGGACCTGCTGGGTACGCTTCCTGGCGTCTGGAGGTGGCATCGGCCCCGGCGGCATCATGCGAATCGACGATGCCTATCTTGCCCCGTCCGCTTCCATGCAAGTCTACATCGGCACGACGAATTACCCGAATAGCAACATTTCTTCAAACGGTATCGTAACGCTGACCGATGCCGACCTGGCCGCCGTGGGCGCACTCAACCCCCTCAAGGTTGTCATACCCGCCTACGACGAAGGCAGCGGCCTTTCCCGAGGAACAACAGACAGTGCGACCCAAATGAACCTCGACTTCGGCTCGTGGCTCACGGACAACGTCACCAATTACGACGTGACGCTCAGCACACCCGACGCAGACACTTTCACCTACGGCGCCACAAGCACGTGGAAATTCGCCAACGTGCTGGTGGACTCCCTGGCTCTCACGACCAACAAGATCAGCGTCTCGGTATTCGACAAGGATGCAGACCGGACAGATGACCGACGACTGGTGACAAATCAGCAGTACGGCTACATTGTGGTGAATGACGACGACGTGACCTATCCCATGGTTGGTAACGTCCTCCAGAACCCGGGATTCGAGATCGGAGCTGTAGGCAGCACCAACGCCTGGCACTGGTCCTGGGATTATCCGGACACGCACTCCGCACACTGGGGACAGTCGGTGATCGGAGCCTTCCAGACCGTCGGGGGATCCAACTCGCTGTACTTCCGCAACTGGGACGCTACGGCCGACGGAGCCGGCATCTGGCAGGAAGTAACCAACAGTGCCGGCGGTGGTGTGGTGTGGTACGCATCGGCGTGGTGCTGGAAGGATGCGGCCTACACCAATGGGGGCCAGCAACTCGCCATCCAATTCTACGACGCCTCAGGCACGGCCATTGGTGGCCAGACAAATGTCTTCTCGCTCCCCAACGACACGTGGACTCTTGAAAGCATCATGGCTACTTCGCCTGCGGGTACCGTCCATGCCCGCTATGTCCTGAACACGTGGAGCCAGGGTCAGACGGGGGTCATGGATATCGATGAATTGTGTTTCATGCCTGTGCCCGCTTTGAGAATCCGGATCGGCAGTACGTATTTGACTCCGTCTGACTTCACGACCAACGCCCGCTTCTACGTGGACTCAAGTCTGCTTGGCTCCGTCAGTGGGGCCAACCCCATGTACTTCTGGTTCACGGCATCTGACGCGGACAGCGGCCTCTCACGCGGTACAACGGACAGCGGCAGTCAGATGAACGTGGATATCGGCGCCGCCATCACAGACGACGTGACGCATTTCGTACTGTCCAACAGCACAACTGAAGCCGACACGCGTCTCACCACCGCAACGAACGCATGGGTATGGTACGGATTCAACTCGGCTGAACTGGCCAGCCTGACAAACAGCGTAACCAACAAGATCGTCGCAAGCGTGTTCGATAACGACACCGACCGGACAGGCGACCAGTTGATCGTAATCAATCAGCAGTATGGTCTCCTGATCGTAACATCTGCCCCGCCGGTGCAGTCAGCCGTCATCTATGATGGGTTCGCCTCGGCCAGCGGCACGCTGGAAGGCGGCAGTGGCGGCACGGGGTGGTCCAACAACTGGGCACTCGGCGGCAGCTCACTGGGCACCTATGTTGCCGACTCCTTCACGAACGGCTACTCCAGCTACGTCGATCCAACTGGCAACAAGGTCGTACTGGACGGCACCACCGTCGGCACGTGGAATTCCGCCTCGCGTAACTTCGATCGCGTGTTCACCTCGGGCAAGGTCTACTTCTCATACCTGATGAACTACGCCAACAACGGCAACAACAAGTACGCCGCCATCAACCTGCTGGACGGCACGACGGAAAAGGCGCTCGTCGGCAAACTCTACGGCTACGACAAGAAGCTGGGCATTGATGCCGACGTCGACGCCATCTGCACGCAGACCAACAACATCGAGAATGGCACCGGCAACGATTACCTGATCGTGGGCATGTATGACTTCTCGACCCGTCAGTTGAATGCAACGGCCTACAAGGTGGCCAACAACAACAGTTCCGAGATGATCGCCGAGGAACCCACGGGCTACTGGCACGTCTCCACCACGCAAAGCGTCGGCTACATCACCCAACTCACCGGCTTCCGCCTCAACGCAGGCGGCCAGAACGGCGAAGCGGTCGGCAACGTCTACTACGATGAAGTCCGCGTCGGCACAAACTGGTTCCAGGTCACGCGCAAGCAGGGCGAAACCGAATGGGTCGCCATGGGCAACGGCCCGACGCCGAAGCTGCTCTACGTCGGCACCAACTACAGTCCGGCGGCTAACCCCCAGGGCACGGCATCCGACATCACCATCACCGACGCCCAATTGACGAACCTTGGGGACCGGCTCGATTTCGCGGTGATGTGGAGCAACTCGTACGGCGTGTTCATGACCAACGGCAACGCGACGTTCAACATCGGCTCCCGCGCGGGCCGCGTGACACCGAACTGGGATCCCTTGTCGTACGGAGTGAGCACCAACCCTCTCGGGTATGACTCGAACTTCGTGAGCTTCGTGGGCGCCAATGGCGCGCTCACCGTCACCACCTACGTTCAAACCGCGTTCACCCTGACGAACTCGACCGTCGGCGACACGTACTACATCACGATGTCCGCCGAAAACAACAACACCAACGGCGGGTTCATCACCGCGCCCAACGGCGCTGACAACGTGCCCGTGCTCCGCGCGCTCACCATCAACTCCAACGTGCAATTCTACGTGACGGACGATGACACAACGTACCCGACCATCGAGAACACCAACTATCTCCTGAACGCCGGCTTCGAGCAGGGATTCACCTCTTGGAACCAGGGCAACGCAGGTTATTCCTACACCCTCGGCGAAGCAGCCTACAGCGGGACCTCGGGCGTCAAATTCACATCCGAAGCTGGCTCGTGGGCCAATCTGAACCAAGCACTCGTCGGCTCACCATCAAACACGTACACGATGAAGTACTACATCAAGACGCATCCTGATGGCTTCAATGTGACGCGGTTCTACATGAAGATCGAGTTCTGGGATGGCGGCAGCGAGATATGTTCAAACATGATCGACATCAAGTCATCGATGACTGATCAGTGGACTCTGTTTACGCACTCGGCCACATCCCCGCCGGGGACGGTAGAGACGCGCTGCAGCTTGGGATATGACACGGCGATCGCGGGCGGCACCTGCTATGTGGACAGCATCTCATTCTCCGAGTCACCGCCGCCGCTGTTCGTGCGCATCGGCTCTACGAACTACCCCTCCGTGGAAGGCGTGTGGACCTCGGCCGTGTACCGCGTCACAGACGGCGACCTCGTGGGCGTGAGCGCGGGTAACCCGCTGACCCTGTCCGTGCGCGCCTACGACACGGACGCTGAAGGCGACACCGGCCTGCAGCGTACGAACGCTGTGAGCGCCGATGGCACCAACATGTCGCTCTCCGTGGCCAACCTGACCACGAACAACACGACGAACTTTACCTTCACCGCCAGTTCGGCCAACACGAAGACCCTGAGCGCAACCAGCGTCTGGACCTTCACCTCCATCTCCACGACGATCATGACAAATTGGATGGCCGCCGGCTCCAACCTCGTCAGTTCGACCCTGCGCGACGCGGATATGGACCGCGCGGGTGACCAGTTGAGCGTTACCAACCAGCACCTCGGCTTCCTGCGCGTGATTGATGATGATGAGGACATCCCGGCCCAAGGCACCTCCCTGCTGGGCGCCCCGCTGGTGCTTGGCGTCGACGGCTATTATGCCAACATGATCGACGAGTTCTTCGACGGCACAACGCTGAAGTACCAGTGGGCTTGGGAGGCCGAGGGAAACACCATGGGTGCCGTCGACAATGGCTACTACTACATGTGGGCCACGGGCGCTTACTCCCAGGTATCCATGGGCAGCCGCCACACCTACACCTGGGTCAGCAATGTCGAATACCGTTACCAGTTCACGATGGCCAACATGTTCACCGGCGAGAACTTCCGTGTATCCATGTTCCTCGTTGGTAACGATGCAGGTGTCCAGCCGTACGGCTACTCCGACTACCAGAACCCGAATGTTCTGCTCATGCAGGTCGGCGACTACGATGCCAGCGCGGTGCAAAACTGGGGCGTGAAACTCTACCTCAAGACCGACGCACCCGACGTAACCGCCTACGACGATTCCAACCCGGCCGTTGCCCTGCTCGGCGCCATGTACAGCATCAACTACATGACGAACACGACGTTCGGCTTCCTGCTGAACGGAACCAACATCACGCTCTATGCCACCAATGCCAGCGCAAGCGTGAGCTACGTCACCAACCTGACGGCCGCGCAGATGGCGTACTTCTCCACCCAGGCTTATGTCCACGTCGCCGGCAAGAACGACAACAGCTCAACCCGCGCCGGGGATATGGCAAGAATATCCAACGTGCGCGTGGTCCCCACCCTCTTCACCACCAACACGGTCTACGTGATGACGGACGGCGACATGGCACACGTCAGTGCCAGCGCTCCGTTCCGGCTGAACTTCCCGGCCTACGACACGAACAGCGGGCTGTCGCGCGGCATCAGTTCCGCCGCCACGCAGATGAACATCACGGCGGTCAACCTGACCACCAATAACGTCACGAACTACTACGCAACGGGAAGTGCAACCGACACCAAGCTGGGCTCGGCCACGAGCATTTGGCAATGGACTTCCATCGACAGCACTTGGATCACGTCGCTGATGAGCGCTGCCTCCAACCGCGTCAGCGCCGTTCTGCGCGATGCCGATAGCGACAGACCTGGGGACCAGTCGAGCGTGTCGAACGTCCAGTTCGGTTTCATCAAGATTGCGGACGACGATGTGGCCGGGCCGACCTACGAGAGCTTCAATGTGCCCAATGGCAGCCGAACCAACCTGCTCCCGGGCAGTATTGTGATCATCGGCTATGCATCGGACGCACCCAAGAACCTGGCCTTCGTGCCCACAGTCGACATCGTCCCCGGCACGGTCATCAAGTTCACAGACAATGGCTGGCAGGCATCCGGTTCCTTCCGGACAGGTGAAGGCATCCTGACGTGGACAGCGCCAGATTCCGGCGTGGCCGCAGGCACCATCGTCAATATCTATACGTCGGGCGTCAGCGTATCCACGGGAACCATCAGCGGGTCGAGCTTCGACCTCTCCACAAGCGGTGATCAGGTCCTCGTCTACCAAGAGACAGCATCCAGCACATCGTTCATCTTCGCCATCAACGCCGACAGCACCGGCTGGAGCGATGCGACAACGACCGCGACCACGGCCATGCCGACCGGACTCGTCGATGGAGTCACCGCTGTGAATATCGGCAGCCCTGAGCGCGACAACGGCTACTACAGCGGCCCGCGCGGCGGCTCCAGCTTCGTACTGGCCACCAACGTCAGCACCGCCGCTCTGTGGACCACGGATGACAATGCCCAGACCTGGCCGCGCATGTGGTTCAGCGTGGTCAGCCCTGACGTATACGTGGAATTCTCCGACGACGCCCTGGTCGGCGGAATCTCCATCACCGGCCTCGTGCAGGACGGCTTGAGCGGCGTATACCGCGCCGGCAACTTCGCGAACTCCCCCACCGTGACGGTCTACAACTCGGCTGGCACCGTCGTCGCCGGCTCGTACTTCACCTCCGGCCCTTCATCGAACGGCGCCGCCGGTCCCAACCCTGAAGGTATGGCCGTAGGCGGGCTCGTCCTCTCAGGCGATATCTACTCGATCTACACGGCCAAGGTCATCTCCGTGGACTACGATGTAGATCGCACCGGTGATTCGCTGTCCTCCACACAACTCGTGATCCTGAAGATTGCCAGCGATGACGACACCGTGGCTCCAACCGCCACGGCCTTCCAAGTGCGTGTCGGCAGCCGGGTGGCCGACATCCACAGTGGAACAGGAACCAACGTCGTCTATCGCATCACGGACGGCGACCTCTACAACGCCCTGCAGGGCACCAATCTGCTGGCCGATGCCGGCTTCGAGTCGGGCGCGGCCGGGGCGTGGATGCTGTGGGGTCGCTGCACAATCGAGAATTGGGCCCAAGAGAGCGGAACCTATGGGCTGTCTCTCGACGCTTGGGACGCCCCGGCGAATGCCCCCTACTACGGCGGTGCCTATCAGGACATCACCACCGGCGTTGAACCGGGCAAGTTGTATACGTTCAGCATCCGCGGCAAACGCGAATCTCAATTCTACGCGTCGAACGTTTTGCTCAAGATTGAGTTCATCGATGCTGCCGACACCATGTTGGACGGCACCACCAACGATGTTCTGCCGTCGATGCCCAATGCGTTTGCGGACTATGTTGTGCAGGCGCGCGCACCCGCCACCGCAGCAAAGGTCCGTGTGGTGATCGAGATGGTCTATGGCACCGGCGACGTGGGAAGCTGTTCCTGCCCGTGGGATAACGCCAGCCTGGTCACGGCCACCAACCCGATCAGCTTCGTCTTCAACGCCTCGGACCCCGACAGCGGCCTCCGCCGCATGGGTGCCATGGATGCCAGCGCGTACATGAATGTTACGATCGAAGGTCTGGCCACCAACAACACGTTGAACTTCACCAAGAGCGACAGTTCGTCGTTCGCCGACACCAAGCTCAGTACTGCCACCAGTGTCTGGATGTGGTCCTCCTTCAGCCTCACGCAGATTACCAACCTGCTGCCCATCGGTTCGACCGGCCAGCTCTACCGCATCACCGGCAATTTGCCAGACGCCGACACAGATCGACCGGGTGACTCCACATGGAGAAATGACCAACAGTTCGGCTTCATCTACATCGTGGATGACGACACCAATGGTCCAACGCAAGGCGTCATGCAGCCCGGCAATATGCTCTACAATCCGAGCTTCGAGTTTGCGGGCTCATGGACGGGCGCGGCCGCCTATTGGGATCATGATCTCGAATCGCACATCGACGGCTCCGCCGGTGGCACGGTCGGTAACTACCTCCGCGTCGGCACCAATACCGGCTGGCGCGCCCACAGCGGTGGATTCGAAGCTTCCATCCCCGCCACTTGGGATATTCACACCAATGACAACGGCGGCTGGTGGCAGGAAGTGACCAATGAGATCGGTGCCGGCTCCACGTGGATTGCCTCGGGCTACTTCTGGAGTGACAACACCGGCGGCAAGGTCTGGACCGCAGCTTGGGCGGGCATCGAGGTCGAATTCTATCCCGGCACCAACCGGTTGCCGTCCGGCAAGATCACGAACTATGCCACGGCCTTCTCGCCACCGGGCGAAACATGGACCTACTTCGCCGTCACCGGCACCGCGCCGGCCAACGCCGCGTGGGCGCGTGTTTACGTCAACGCCAGCGGACTGGCGACCGGCGACAAGGGTGCCCTGCAGTTCGACGACATCAGCCTGCGCGCCGTGACCAACATCGCCATGGACCTCGTCATCGGCGGCCGTAGCGTGTACCGCACCGGCGGCGGTACCAACGTGATCTTCCGTGTTACCGATGGTGAACTCGCACAAATCGGCAGCACGAACACGTTGAAGTACATCTTCACATTCTACGATCCCACCAGCGGAATTCTCCGCAGCACAACGGAGGAATTCCTGAACTTCGACATGGGCGTCCAGACGGAGTTGCAGGACATCCGCTCCATCTACGCGAGCAATCTCAGCGACGTCGCCACCACGCTCAACACCGCCTCCAGCGTCTTCGAGCAGGTATCCAACTACACCTATACGGGACCACGCGCGTGGGCTGACGGTGAAACGGGTCTCGTATGGATGCTCATGCTCGACGGAACCAACGAGGTCCACCTCTCCGGTCCAAATGCTGATAGCGACCGCGACGTGCCGGATCGTGAATGGGGCGGCATCAACCAACTCGCCGGCCGAATCGTGGTGACGGATGACGACACCAACGGTCCGTGGGCCTGGCTGGAATTCGTCGGCAGCAACTACAGCAGCTTCGGCATGTGGAACACCAACCCGATAACCGATGCCGATATGGCCGCAGGGTTCGACTTCGCCTTCGGGTTCTGGGATCCGTCCGGTCTCTTCATCACCAACGTGATCGCCGGCGCCACCAATGTCGACGGCAACTTCGGCAACGTCAATATCAACTGGGACCTCTACGATCCCTGGGGCACAGGGCTCGTCACAGAGGCCATCCCACCCATGACCAATCTCTTCAGCCCGCTGGGCAACGGCTCACTCAACGCCACGATCGCCGTGCACAACGTCGCACAACTGAACTACTACAACATCAACACGGGTATATGGGCCCTCTCCGTCAGCGCACAAGACCTGGATGATGACCGTGGCCACAACACCGTCACCAACAGCCAGGGAGTAGTGGACACCACCGTTCCGTGGGACCGCAAGGTCACCGGCAACCAGATGCTCAACTTCACCGTCTACGACGATGACTCTGTCGCACCGCTGTTCGCGTCCAATGCCAACACGAGGCCACTGGGGGTCTGGGTCGGCACCAGCAACTTCACCGGCAGCGCGACAACGACCAACGCCGTGTTTACGGTAAGCGACGGCGACCTCGCCGCGGCGGGCGGCACCAACCTGGTCCGGAACTTCAGCTTCGACAGTTTCAATTTTGCCTACTGGTTGAACGACGTTACCGGCTGGCGTGTATCCGACAACCCCGTGGACATGCACGACGGCACGTACGGAGCTGTCAATGATGTGTTAACCAATGAGCTCGGTGCCGAGTACCGCGTGCTGCGGCAACAAATACCCGCCTCCCCGGGCGAAGTGTTCGATGCCAGCGTTTACATCAAGGCTGTGTCGGTGGAGAACTCATTCTCCTACCTGGAGGTACAGTTCTGGAATAGTGCGGGCACGCTGATTGAGCCCGACGGGCAATTCCAGTCGGCCCACATCACGGCGGATCAGGAATTCACGCTCGCCACCATCTCGGACATCACGGCCCCGGCCGGTACGGTGACGGTCAGCGTGCGCGGCGTCGTGGCGGTGGTGAACACGAACTACCCAACGGCCATGGTGAACGCTGATTTCCACATCTTCGACGACTTCATGCTGAAGAAGGTGGATAGCCCGCTGAAGTTGGTCTTCAGCGCATACGACGGCACCAGCGGCCTGTCCCGCCCCGGCTCCGACACCAACACGGACATGAACGTGGATGTCGGCGAGTGGGTGACCAACAACATGGCCAACTTCGACTACGGCCTGAGCAGCCCCGACTCGACGGCTGCCACGGCCACCAACGTCTGGCGTTGGGAGCATCTGGATCCGTTCGAAATCAGCATGCTGTATCAGGCCGGCACGAACAAGGTGTCGGCCACCCTGTTCGATGCGGACGACGATCGCGTCAACGACCGGATGAGCAGACTCGACCAGCAGTTCGGCTTCCTGTACGTGCCGGACGACGACATCCTGCCGCCGGAACCCAGAACGATCACGTTTGGCGGCATCAGCGCCAAGTACCTCGTTGTAGCCACCAACACCGGTGCCGACGGCGCGATCAGCGACCGCTGGCAGGAAGGCGGAGATGCAGGCCCCAGCAACACCGGATGGCGCGTCACGGATGGTTACATCGCCAATCTGTCCGCAGGCAATCCGTTGTACTTCGGCATTGGCGCCATCGACGTGGGTAGCGGTCTCGCTCGTGACACAGAAGGCGAAACCAACACCATCACGCTCGTCACGATCGGCGGCGTCGTGGATGGCAGCGCGGCCAAGACCAGCTACGACATCTCCCGCAGCTCGGCAAACGGTCCGAATATCGTCACCACGAATGTCTGGACGTTCGATGGCGATCCGGACTTCTTCACGGACAACATCATCTCCAACCTCATCACCATCGGCACGACTACGGTATTTGCCACGCTGGTGGACGACGACACCGACCGGCCCAATGACCAGTCCGTCTCCTATACACAGAAGGTCGGCTATCTCGCGGTCATCGACGATGACGTGGCGGTCCCCAGCATCACATCCATGCGGTACGGCGGCCAGACTTCGCCAACCGATGCCGACCTGACCAACAGCACGTTCTCCATCACTGGCCTCGTGCAGGATGCCAGCGGCATCTACGGTACCGGGAGCGGCTCGCAACCTCTGTATTCGTTGTACAGCCCGACGGGCCTGATCGGTTCAGCCAACCAGGCGATGAACAGCCAGTCCATTTCCGATGGCGGCGGCACCACCGCCACGTCTCTCGGCAAGAACAATATCCCGGTCTCGTATTACGACAACCGGCTCGGTGTCTGGACCGTGCGTGTAACAACGGTGGATTACGACAACGACGGGTGGCTCGGCGACAGCCTCACGGGCACCTCCAACTTCCCGTTCACGGTCGTCGATGACGACTCGCTGGCGCCCAACATCTCCGGCGCGTCGCTGGGCTCCGGGCAGGAAATCTCCGGCTGCAGCGAACTGTTCATCTCCGAGTACATTGAAGGCAGTTCCAACAATAAATACATCGAGATATTCAATGGCACAGGCAATGCCGTCGACCTCTCTGTCTATCGCATCGTGCAGTACTTCAATGGCGCGACGAACTTCACAACCGGCAATTTCATCATCAACCTGACCGGTACGCTGGCCAATGCCGACACCTACGTGGTGGCCCACTCAAACGCCACCATTTGGGGCGGCACACCGGAGCAGACCGTGTACTTCCTGCAGTTCAACGGCGATGATGCGGTCGCCCTTCAGAAGAATGGCGCAACCATTGACGTCGTGGGCGTCATTGGCGATACCAATTACCCCGGTGCCGATGTGACCCTCAGCCGCAAGTCCAGCGTCACGGGTCCGACCACGACCTTCGACACCAACCAGTGGACTTCGTACGCGATAGATACGGTCAATCTGCTGGGCTCCCACCTCGGTCCTGTTACGGATGGCGATCTCGCCAGCGCCAGCTTGACCATCACCGGCAACGTGCAGGATGTGGGCAGCGGCATCTACGCCATCGGCGCCCTCGCGCCGCACTACAGCATCTGGCAGCCCAATGGAACGCTCATCATCAACAACGATACGTTCAGCCAAGCCCCCGCTGCCAATGGCGACGCGCTGGCCTCTGCCGAACCGCTGTCCGATGCCATCACCGGCTTCACGCATGACAACATCATGCTCGGCATGCACACCGCCATCGTGACCATGGTGGACTATGACAATGACCGTGTCGGCGACACGCTGACGAACAACCAGACCGTGTCGTTCATGGTCATCGATGACGACACCAACGCCCCGCTCCTCGGCACCAGCGGCTACACAAACCTGCTCAGAAACTCGAGCTTCGAAATAGGCGGCTGGGATGGATACCATGCCTGGGGCTGGCAGTGGGACAACCCTGATCAGCACGGCGATACTTGGGGCAACGGGCTCTGGACCAACCGGCATCACTACAGCGGCGAGTACAGCGGCACCATCCCCGGTCGCTGGGGTGTCCACACCAACGTGGATGGCGGCTGGTGGCAGGAAGTCACCAACGCCTATGGCTTCGGCAGCATCTGGGATGCGTCGATCTGGGTCTGGAGCGATGGCGGCGGCACCGCGTGGACATCCCTGTATAATGCCCTGAAGATCGAGTTCTATGAGGACGACCGCGTCACGCAGGTCGGTGCGGCCACTAACGTCTTCACGACACCCGGGGAGATTTGGACCCTCATTTCCGTCACCGGCACTGCACCGGTGGGGACAGTCTGGTCGCGCTTCGTGATCAATGCGGTGGGCGTCGGGGCTGATGGGGCCCTCCAATTCGACGACGCCGTGCTGCGCCCGCGCGTACCCCTCGGTGTGTACCTCGGCAGCACCCCGATTCTGGCCGACGGCAACACGACCAACGCCACGTTCACCATGACGGATGGGCAGGCCGGCCAGATCGCGGCCGGCAATCCGCTCATCCTTTCCTTCGGCGCTTATGACGCGCAAAGCGGCATCTCGCGGGGCAATTCAAGCGCCGCGACGCAGATGAACGTCAACGTCACCTGCCTCGTCACGAACGACGTGGAGCACTACGTGCCGGGCTATAGCTCCAGCGGATCGACCAATGCCACGAGCTCCAGCGTCTGGGCGTGGGACAGCCTGACCGCCGGCGAGATGCAGAATATGATTGATGCCGGATCGAACCTGATCAGCGCGACGCTGTTCGACAACGACGACGACCGCATCGCCGACCGGATGTCGAACACCTACGTGCGATTCGGCTTCCTGAAGATCATCGACGACGACACCAACTTCCCTGCACTCAGCGCCATGCAAGTCAACTGGGGCTTCCCGGATGATGTAACCAACCGCGTCACCGACCAGGAAATCCACATCGGCCAGTGGCACATGCAGATTACGGTGGATGACTTCAGCAATATCAGCCGCTCCAACACGGACAACACCTTTGCGCCGAACTTCAGCGTCATCAATGCCGCCGGCGTGACAGGCATCACGCAGCGCGGCTGGGAAGGCGTCTATGACGTCAGCACCAACACCGTCAACCTGTGGCGAAACTGGGCTGGCGCGCTCGACTACACCAACGTCGATCTGGGCTACTATACCGTCGTCTTCTCCGTTGAGGACGAAGACAATGATCGCGATGGCGATCGCAAGGTGCTCACCAACAGCGCCAACGTGGCCATCACCTCCAACCGCTTCCTCGTGGTGGACGACGATACCAACGCGCCGACCACACCGTCGCACGTAACCATTGCACCGGCCGAGTGGACCAATGTGAATTACTTCGTGGTGACGTTCACGAACTCAGCCGACAACTCCGGCATCTGGCAATACCGCGCATCGAGTAATGCCATGGCCCCCACGGTTACTACCAACGGAGAACCGATGGCTCTGCTATCCGTCACCAATACGTTCAACACCGTCGTCAGCAACGGAGGATTCGAGGTCGGCGCCAGCGGCCTCGGTGTACCGTACTACCCGGTATCGACCAACAGCTGGCTGTCGCTCAGTTCCGATGGGGCAACAGGTATCTGGGACAGCGCCGAGCACCAGACCGGCACAAACTCGTTGCGGCACGAGATCAAGGATGGCTGGCTGTGGACCGGTGGCGGCCGATACTCGCTCATCTCCCAGTACATCAGTATCACGAACGACCTCAACCAGCCCGTGCTGGTCACCATCTCCGCATGGTTCAAGGGCAATATGGACTACTCCGCATACGGAGCCACAGGCGTCGCCTTCCTCAAGGCTGAGTTCCTGAACGCCACCGGGAAGATTGAGCGCACCGTGGACAACGAAGTCGACGACGATCACAACGGCGCGCCACTCAAGGGCAAGAACGTCACGACATGGACCAATGTGATCCTGACGGTCACCAATGGCCCCGCCAACACCCGCACCCTCCTGCTCTCGTGCGGTATTGAATCCGGCGGCTCTGGCCTGGCCCTCACCGGTTGGTGGGATAATGTCTCTGTGACGGTCAAGGTTGTGGATACCTATGGCCTTGGCGCCGTCTATACCAACGCGACAGAAGGCTCCAACCAGGTATGGCTGTTCTCCGTGGATGATGACGACGACCGGCCCGACGATCGACTGAAGAGTGGCAACACCAACTTCACGATCTACCTCGATCAGACGCCACCGGCACAGGTCTCCGGCCTGCAGGCCACAGAAGGCGCTGTGGATAGCACATCGGAAATTGACCTGCAGTGGACCGCTCTGCCCAACGGTGGCGGCACAGGCCTCTCGCCATGGAAGTCCTATCGCGTCTACTACACGGACGACGGCTCTACGCCTACCACCAATAGCGCATACTCGGACGTCAACACATACCCAAGCTTGGGCACCAATACGACCAGCAGCCTGACGCTGAGCAACCTGGTGTTCGGCACAGACTACAAGCTTGGCATAGCCGGCCTTGACCGTGCCGGCAACCTCGGACCTCTTTCCACCGTCACCAACGTGACACTGCTTGGGTTCAGCGTCACGCAGACACTGGTCAACGCCCAGTCCGCGATCACCAGTGCCGTCGTATCGTGGAGCGCCACCAACCTTCAGGGCTCCATTGTCAAGGAGTTCGACCTCATCTATGCCGACTCCCCAAGCTTCACCGAAGCGCTGACCAGTTCGTGGAATCTGGTCGGCTCGGTATCCAACAGTTGGTATCAGGACACCGGGTCCCCGACCCGTCTGCCGCCAAGCCAACTCATCAACACGATGCGCTTCTACCGCGCGGCACAGAAGGACGCCTGGCGCACCAACCGCAATCCTCGCGTGGCCAGCGCAGAGGTGTACGGCCTGAAGACGCTACGCCTGTACCGCGGCCAGAACTGGGTTGCCCTGCCGGTCATACCGGACCATCTCTCGGTCAGGGATGTCTTCGGCGTCAATCTGCCCGGCGCAGCCTCGTCGGCTGGCTATGCCACAAAGATCAGTTGGTACTCGCGTACCAACCGGTGGGTGGCCAACAGACAGATATGGCTGTCCCGAACCGGCTCCGTTTCCCAGTGGAACTTCGCCATCGGTGGTGTTGGATTGGCCGACACCATGCAGGTCCCGCTGAACGAAGGCTGCGTCATCGAGATTCCGACCAACGCGGCGCAGCCGCAGGTCATCGTCATCGCGGGCCGCGTACCCACCAATGCGATGGAGAGTCCGATCGTGCGCAAGCTGGATGCGGGCGTTCTGAAGGGCTCCTACAACATGCTGAGCTTCCGCGCACCGCGCACCGGCGTCCATCCAAGCGAAATGGGCTTGCTCGAGTCCGGCTTCCACGGCGGCGCAAGCCCAATCGTGTCCGATCGAATCCGCAAGTTCACGCGCGACAAGCAGCAGGCGGGCACCGATGTCTGGTACCAGGTCTCCGTCAGCACCGGCCGCTGGCTGCTGGCCAATACGTACCCCGGCTCAACCAATTATCCGCCGGTGCCGGACAACTTCTTCATGTCGGATGACGCACTAATGATCTGGACCGTCGGGTCCACCAATAATTGGGTCTGGACCAACCGCGTCCTGTACCCGGCCCCCACGGTCAGAATTAACCCGTAACCTTGCCGTTTCCCGCGCCGGCGCCCGGAAAATACCGGGCGCCGGCGCAGCTTGCCTCCCCTTTCCCCTATACCTTATAATATAGGGACATCAGGAGGGGCTTGCTATGAACCGGTCCGACATGCGCCAGGTAACGTTTGAAATCATCACCCGCACCCCTCTTCCCGTGGGCGAACAGGTCTTTGTCACCGGGAACCAGCACGTCCTCGGCGACTGGAACGCGGAAGGTCTGCCGCTCACACGCACACAGGATAACGTCTGGTCCGGCACCGCGATCGTACCCGCCGGCGAGAGGCTGGAATACAAGATCACCCGAGGCGACTGGACCAGCGAAGAGATCCTCGATAGCGGAAGCCCCTCCGGCAATCACATCGTCGAACCCGGCGGCGATCTGACCGTCCAGCACCGCGTCGCCGCATGGCAGGACACCGCCTCCGGCCCAACACCGCAAATCGTCGGCGACTACCGGTTCCATGAAGGCTTCCACTCGAAGTACCTTCGTTTCGACCGGCGCGTGATTGTCTGGATGCCCCCGTCCTACCAGCAAAGCCAAACCACTCGTTATCCCGTTCTATATATGCACGACGGCCAGCAGGTCTTCGATCCGCAGACGTCGACCTGGAAACAGGACTGGCAGGTCGATGAGTGGTGCACACAGCTCATCGACGAAGGCAAGCTGCGCGAGATCATCGTCGTCGCTGTCTACTCCACGGAAGATCGCTTCGTAGAATACAATCCCTCCCTTGCGGGCGGTGAGTACACCCGCTTCTTCCTCGAGGAACTCAAGCCGTTCATCGACCGGGAATACCGAACCCTGCCTGATCGCGCCAATACCGCAGTGGCCGGAGCTTCCATGGGCGGTGGCATATCCTTCTACATGGCATGGACACATCCTGAGGTCTTCTTCGGTGCGGCTTGCCTTTCTCCCGCTTTCAGATTTCATGATGACAGTCGGCTCTTTGAAATCGTTCGCCACACGGCCCAAATCCCCGACACCCGCTTCTTCTTCTACTGCGGCCTCGGCGACCCCACGGAGCAGGAACTGGCCGAAGGCATGTACGCCATGGCCGATCTGCTCCGCGAGCGGGGCTTTGGTTCATCCCGCATCCTCACCACCGAGGATCCCGCCGGACAGCACAACGAGATGGCTTGGGCCAAACACACACCCGAATGGCTTCGTTTCCTCTTTGGCAAATGACAGGGCAGCGGACCGGGAGCGCGTGGCAGGCTTGACCACAAAGCGAAAGACCCCTAGTATGCACCCCCTGATTTTAGATGAAGGAGAACACCGTGACGTCCAAGACACTTGAGAAGACACAAGGCGAGATCGCAGCGGACGAAGTGCAGCAGCCGGCCGCACCTCCGCCGCCCATGTTCACCCTGCTTCTGGAACTCGAGGATATCCCCCTTCATGGCAGGCAGGCCGCTTTCGAGGTCCTCAAACAGCGATTTGGGCAGAAATTCACCCTCTCCACCTTCGTCCAATACTGCCTCAAGCAGCATCCCAACAAGTTCATACCCGCCTTGGTGGAAACCTTCGGCGAAGGCAAGTCCGCCGACGGCAATCCACTGGATGTCTATCATGACGCCGTCGGCAAGAAGTTGCTCGCTGCTGCGAAACTTCCCCCCGCCCTCGTCAAGATCATCGAGCTGGGCAAGGATCTCAAGATTTCCACGGTGGTTGTTTCCGCCCTTCCACGCGCCACGGCGGAAGAGCTCATGGAAAAATCAGGGCTGACGGCCCTCGGCGCCCGCCTGCTGACCTTCGAAAGCGCTGATCGACTTTTCCCCACACCCGATGTCTGGCTCAAGGCCGCCAAGGGCGTCGGTCAGAAGGCCCTGCGCTGTGCTGTCCTCGGCGGTAGCGCCCGCGTCTGCAAGACGGCCCTTTCCGCGGATATGCGTTGTATTGCCGCCCCGGATGAGTACACGTCTTTCCAGGATTTCGCCGGCGTGGCCGTCGTCCTCGAAAAGCTCGACGACCTCAGCGCCCGTGAAATCCTTGAGATACTCTTCCCCTTGCACGCGGCAGCAACGAAATAGTACGGGCTGCATCGCGCGCAGCAAACCCGGCGGATATGCCTTCGCTTATCCGTGCCAAGACGGCGAGGTCCATCGTGAATGACGCCGCTAAGAAACCGATCGACCGCCTCCTCGAGATCATGCGCACCCTCCGTGCCGAAAATGGGTGCCCGTGGGATCGCGAGCAGTCACTCCAGAGCCTGAAGCAATACCTCGTCGAGGAGTGCTACGAGGTCCTCGACGCCATCGATAGCAACGACCGCTCCAAACTCGCCGAGGAATTGGGCGACCTTCTCCTGCAGATCGTCTTTCAGTCGCAAATCTGCGCCGAGGAGGGTTCCTTTACTTTCGATGACGTGGCCCGCCTGATTTCCGAGAAGCTGGTCCGCCGCCATCCCCATGTCTTCGGCGACGTGAAGGTGTCCGGCTCCGCCGACGTCCTCAAGAACTGGGACCAGATCAAGCGGACCGAAAAGGAAGGCGAACTGAGGTCCGTTGTCGCCGGCATTCCCAAGCACCTCCCCGCTCTGCACAAAGCCCAGCAGGTGCAAAAACGTGCCGCACGCGTTGGATTTGACTGGGAGGCCGTCCACCAGGTGATCGACAAGCTCGAAGAGGAGACCGCCGAGGTCAAGGAAGCCCTTGCCAGCGGTCAGACCGAGAAGGTACGCGAGGAAATCGGCGATCTCCTGTTCGCCGTCGTCAACCTCTCCCGCTTTCTCGGCCACGACGCCGAAGAGGTCCTCAACGGCACCATCGCCAAGTTCGTCCGCCGTTTCCAGGGCATCGAACAGCGCATCCACGAGCAGGGCCGTAAGATGACCGACTGCAATCTCGCAGATCTCGATGCAATTTGGGACGACATCAAGGCGTCGGAAGTCAGGCAGAATCAGAAATCCGACCAGGCATCGCCCTGAGGCGATCGGGCGCAAGCCCTGGGGGATGGAGTCCGGCGGAAACGAGATGAACAAGAGGGTCACCATCAAGGACGTTGCGGCAAAAGCCCGCGTCACGCACCCAACCGTTTCCCGTGCTCTAAGCGACAGTCCCCGCGTAAGCGAGGCGACCAAGAAACGGATCCGAAAGATTGCCGCGCAGCTCGGCTACCGGCCCAATCTGATCGCACGAAGCCTCGTTCGCAAGCAATCCCGGGTTGTCGCCGTGATCACGCCCGACCTCAACCCGCATGTTCAACCCATCCTTCGCGGGGTCGCGGACGCGTGCCGTCGCAGCAACTACGCCCTCATGCTTCTCTCCACGGACTATTGGACCGAGGAAGGTCTCTCGTACATGTGGGTCCTCGATAACTGGCGCGTGGACGGCATCATCATCTACAATGTGTTGTATCAGCGAGCCGCCGCACGAGATCTCCAGCGGCTTCAATGCGAGCGGGTCCCTTCCGTTTTCATCAACAAGTACCTCCACGATCGGAAGACGAATAATGTGAGCGTGGACAATTTCGACGCCGTCCTTCGCGCGATGACCCATCTTCATGATTTGGGTCACAGACGGATCGGCATTATGAACGGACAGGCCATGTCCGTGGACGGCGTGGAACGATTTGATGGATTCAGGAAAGCGCTGACCAAACTGGGGTTGCCGCTCGAGAAGCATTTCGTCGGATGCGGAAACTACTCCGAGGAGCAGGCCTTCGAGGAAATGACCCGGATCCTGTGTCTTCGCCCACGGCCGACCGCCATGTTCTGCGCCAACGATCTGATGGCTATGGGCGTCATCAGGGCGGCACAGAAGAAAGGTCTGAAGGTACCGAGGGACCTCGCCGTGGTCGGCTTTGATGATATTGAATCCGGACAGTACTTTTCACCGTCGCTGACAACTCTGCGCCCACCCCTGCGGGAAACCGGCGAGCGCGCCGTGGCGCTGTTGATGAGCCTTCTCGAAAATCCACGACGCGCCCCGGAGCAGATAGCGATGAAAGCAAAGCTGATCGTCCGCCAATCGTCGGGCACCCTCAATCGACCGTAAAGCCCGGATCACCATACAGAAGCGTGACGTTGGCCGGAGAGCTTGGCAGCCTGACTTCCCGGGCAGAGAAATCCTTCCATTCCTGCCCGTTGACCCGGACACCGCGCAACGGCGTTTCCATGGGCGAAACCAGCGTGATCCATCCCGGGGGACGAAGGTCTCCCGTCAGGCGGACGTCCACTTGATCCTTTGTGCCGGTCAGTCGAAGACCACACTTTCCAAAATGTGTCGCCACACCACGAAGCTCTACCCCGCCGGGGGCCAGAACCCATTCCTCCGGAATTCCCGCGGCGAGGACAAGGGCATCACGCTTCTCATAGAGAAACAGGCTCATGAGGGCGCTGATGTACTGCGCACTTACCCACGTATGGGGCATGTCGCCAAAGATCGTCGGCCGGCGCTCATCGCTGTTAACGACCTCGGGCCACTGCTTCCAGCCGATCGGCTTGCGATGCGCCAGCATGAACCGGAGAAACTTGATCGCACGATCCTTGTGACCCATGTACAGGAAAGTCTCTGCAATGGGCATCTCCTCGGGTGTAAACCGGTATACGGCTCCGGGCTTCTGCCATGACTGAAATTCCTCGTAGTACTTGTCCATCGTACGACCAAGAGCAGGTTGCGGCATGTTGGCCAGTTCGCCGCAATGGGATACACCGGCCGCAATGGAAGACGCCCAGAAATGCGTCCCCTCGGGATACTCGGGAATGTAATCAATGCCATGCTTCTTCATCGCGCCGGTCATCGACGCATAAACAGAATCCCGGAGTGCGATGTACTGACCACCCATCCACTCAACCAGATCGTCCCTTCCCAGGATGCGGGCAATCGACATCCCATCATTCCAGGCTTTGAGCGTCCACAGATTGTCATAGTAGTTGTGATTCGCGTAGGACTTGGAAATGAGCCCGTACATTAGCTTCTTGTCCGGATCATCCCGGTACTCGGCGGTGGTGCGCCGGCTTCTGAGTTCCTCCGCAAACCGCAGGGCCTTCACGACGTTCGTCAGTTTGCCCTGCAGAAACGCAAGATCACGTGTGAACTCGTAGTACTGCAGCACGGCATAGATGTACTGGCCCTGGCTGTCATACTCGCTGATATTCTCCCAGAATGGGTTTTTCGCTTTGTTGTCAATGACGCACGGTATCTCTCCGGTCGGAAGCTGGTAGGTCGTGTACAAATCGATGAATGCGCGCGCCTCCTTGAAGAAGCCCAGCCGCATCAGCGCCACGGCGGCGATTCCCCCGTCCCGAATCCAGGACTTGTCGTAACACCAGGTGCCCGGCTGCAACCAGGGACCGTCCTTCGTGATGAATGTGTAGCCGATATTCGCCTTCAAGGTCTCCGTGAAGCCGGGCTCGGGAATCGCGATCTCAATGGGATTCACCTTGGTTTCCCAGAAGGCCACCTGCGTCCCCAAGATCCGCTCGAACCCTTCCTCCACACCGACCGCACCCATTCGCACGGTCAACTCCGGACTTGTTTCGTGAAGAGGCATCGCTACGTAGATGTCCCTGGAGTCGCCGGGCTCCAAGGCAAAGTCATACCGCAAGACCGCAGAACTGAACCGATCCGGATCGTTGGTCACATCCCCGCCGGACGGGATGAGGCCTTGCTGCAAGTCATCCACAAGTACATCCCGACAAGGCGAACGGAGTGCCGGTTTGCCGGCCAGGGTGCCGAAGCCGCTGGGCTGGGTGAGCAGCGAAATATGGTACTTGTCGCTAATGTCCAAACCCTCGCCGGTCCGCCGAATGGAACTGACATAGGTCAGACCTCCCTTCCCTTTCCCTTCGGCCTCATTCTCGCCCTCCCCCTCTCCCTGCCAGGGCGGATAAAGCTGAAATGGCCGGAGCAACAGAAAGAGACTGCCGCTGACATCCACTTCCCGATCATTATGGATTCGATATTGCGTGTACGTGGATGATTGGCCCGCTTTGCCCCCGGCCAACATCGTAATGTCCATGTTGAGACCGTCGACGGCCCAGTCTACGGAAGGAATCGGGAGCACATTGTCCTGCAACGACTGCCGGACAACCGCCTGATCGCGCGTCACCAGTTGATCATCCACATAAAGCAAAGGCATGACGGTAAACCCGCGCTTGTGATGCTCAATGGTTCCGTCCTCGCAAAAGATGCTCTCCTTATCATCGTCCGCCACCCCGACGACCGTCCAAAACGCCTGCTGGTCCGACATCCATCGCGGGTAGCAGCCGGGCGCTCGTGCCGAAGCGATTTCAAAGAATTTTTGCAGCGTCACGGCTTCGTCCGGCATGCCCACCTCTACGCGTCGTATCTCAACACCATTGCCCGTACCGCTCTCACGGCATTCAATGCGCACGTATTGTCCCGTTGATTTCTCAAAATACACTCGCGTCGCGCCGCCCGCGGCGCGATCCTGCGAGTAAACATGCCGCCAATCCTTGCCATCGTCGGAAACGGCCACATCAAAGGCCCGTGCGAAGTCCGGACCCCAGTTCACAAGAAGTCTTCCGAACACCCTTGGCCGGCGAAAATCAATCTGCAGCCACTCGCCGGTTGAACCCACGCTGTGCCAGCCGGCATTTGTCCCGGCGGACAGGAGCCGCACCGGCTCGTCGCCGGGGCGGGCAGAGGACGCCGTGAACAGGGGTTCGGCGCCCGGCGCCTCGGTTTCGAGCTCCCAGATCGAGTAGCCGAAATCCGTGCCTCGCTTGCTGCACTCAATCCTGACCCATCGCGCCGCCCGCGGCTGGAACCAGACCTCATCCTCACCGCCATCTCCGTTTGTGGTCGAATACGCTGTCTCCCACCTTCCCCCATCAAGCGATGTCTGAATCTCGTAGGCGCTTGCGTAGGCTGTCTCCCAGTACACACGAAGTCCGGCCAGTTCACGAACCGCACCGAGATCGATCTTTAGCCATTGAGAATCAGAAAGAGCGCTGCTCCATCGGGTATCTCTATTCCCATCGATCGCGTTGGCCGCCCGGCTCCATTCATCCGGTGTCTGCACCGAAGACGCCGTGACACTCCAACCACCAGCCGGCCCCGTAACAGGTGGGGGCGGGGCGGCCGTTGGTGACGCGACCGGCGTCGGCGCCGAAATGTTGCGTTCCGCTTCCGGGCATCTCGGCCGACAGCCGGCCATGAGAATCACCAGCCCCAGAAACCAGACTCGAGCCAACGGGCACTGTTTTCGTGACTTCATGACACCCTCTTTCTGGACGAGATTGAAACGGTCTGGCCCTAATCCACGACAACTTCCGCATCATCGATCCAGACGAACGATTGTCCTCTTCCCGACTTCATACGCTCATCTGCAAAGACCACCCTTACTCGCGTCGCCCCTGCCGGCACAAGCCCATATATGCGTGACGGCCGCCAGCCCTGCTTCATTGATCCGGCCGCAGGCCTGGAAACTTCTCGAAGCACTTTTCCTTCGCTGTCCAGGAACTCCATCTTCATCAACAAGGATCCGGAATGGTCGGGTTCTGTCAGCAGCCAGACCGTGAAAACGCATTTCCGCCCCACCACGGCCGTCCCCGATAGATCGACTTCCTGCGCTATCGCTCCAAAGGCGTCCTGCATGCCGCTGTCATTTCCAATGCCGAAAGCCCACTTTCCCGTGTGGGGGTGCCAATCGCCGCGCTCAAGCCGCTGCGCGGTGCCCGTAACGCCCCAATACGGCACTCCTCCCTCCTCAAATCCGCCATTGCGGAGAAGATTCAACCCCTGCGCGCACACCGGCGCCATGTCCGCAAATGCGATCAGTACGAGCAGTCCAACCGCCACCGTCCTCATACCCCGCCTCCTTTCCCGACCTCCCTGAAGATGAACTCCGCGGGCAGCCCATCGACGATAATCCCCTCGGGCAATACGGCCTTCCAAGCCCGCCCATCGCTGGACACTTCGGCATCAGCCATTTCCACCGGCAACTTGAAGCGAATGCCGCGTGGAGGACGCGCATCGCCACACAGATGCACGCGGACGCCTTTTCGGCAGTCGCCCCGCATGTCGAAGTTCAGAACGCCGAACTGCGTAGGCAGATTTTGTACCGACACGCCATCTCCCCTTACCCATTCTTCCGAGATGCCCTGTCCGACGATCAAGACATCCCCGTCTTCCTCCGCAAACAATCCACGCACCGCGTGAAGATACTCCGCGCCCACCCATGCGTGCGGCATGTCGCCAATGTTCCGCGGGAATCGGGCATTACTGTCAACGACCTCGGCGAATTGATGCCAACCCATCGGACGACGATAGCGCATAAGGAACCGCAGCGCCTCGAGAGCTGAACGCCTCTTCCCCATTTGCAGCAACGCACGCACCATCATCAGCTCGTACGGGGCCAGAACAAACTGCGCGCCATCCACCATGCGCGCTTTCACAAGTTCGACATAACGGTCGAGGGTGATTCTCACGAGATCCGAGGAGATGGCGTGAAGCTGCCCGCCATGCGCCAACGCACCGATGGTGAAAGCCGGCTCGAAAGCGTCTGCTTCCACGAAACTTGGTACGCCGCTCGTATCTCTCGAAGCGTTCACAAGCGCCATGGATTCCCAGAGGGCATCACGCAAAGCCGCATACTCCCGCCTCATCCATTCCGCAAGGCGGGACTCGCCAAGACTCTCGGCCATCGTGCAGCCGTCATTCCACCCCACCAAGGCCCAGAAACTGTCCCAGTACGTGTGGAAAGGCCCGCCCGGTGTGGCCGGTTCGTAGCTCCGCGACACGGGGATAATCCCGAAGCACATGCGTTTCTCCGGCGGCCCATTCCTGTACTCCGGCGTGCATCGGCTCGCCCGCAGGGCCTCAAGGAACTTCAGCGCCTTTTCCACGCGACCGAATTGCCTCTTCAGAAAGTCCATGTCCCGCGTGAATCGGTAGTATTCCCACACGGCGTGGACGAATTGTCCCTGGCTATCGTACTCGCACAGACCCGCCTTCTCCTCCCACAACGGGTCCTCCCGCTTGGTGTCGATGATCGGCGACACCTCCCCGCTTTCGAGTTGGAAGCTCCCCATCCAATCGATGAAGGTTCCTGCCTCCTCCGCGGCGCCCATCTTGAGCATCGCAAGCGCCTGCACACCGCCATCCCTCATCCACGACTTGTCGTAACTGCGCGACCCCGGCTGAAAACCCACGCCATCCCGCGTGATCAGGTTGTAGGCGATGTTGGCCTTCAGCGCGTCCGTGATGCCCCGATCTGGCACGCGGATTTCCACCCGGCTGACCCTCGACTCCCACAACTCAACCAGTTCGTCCCGCATCGACTCATACTGTTTGCGCACCTGGCGTTCCGCCAGACCCGGCGCCCACACGGGTTCCACGTCATGCAGCGGCACGGCAACAAATACTTCGCGACACTCGCCCTCAACCAGATCGAAGTCGTACGCCGCCACCGCCGAGGCCAGGCCCTCTTCATCCGCCGCATCGACCACCGACTGCAACTGATCCGACAAAACACGATCCGCAACGTCCACCCCGCCTGCCAGCGCCATGAACGTGTCTGGCTTGGTCGCCAGAAAGACCCGTCGACCCTCATCCAATTCCACGACGTTCTCCGCGTACCGAATCGCCCGGATTCGCGCAAACCCGTCATGCCCCCCCTGCCACGGCGGATACACCTGCACCGGGTGGAGCATCAGGTACAACCGCCCCCTCCACCGCTCAGACCCTTGTGCCCTGACGCTGTATCGCAGATACACGGTCGACGACCTTCCCCCGTAGGCGAACGCCTGCACGTCGAGAGTCACCGCCCCATGCGTCCAGGTCACCGTCGGTATCGGCAGATACCCCCGCTCCAGGGTCTGGACAACCAGCGCTTCATTGCGCGTCACAAGGCTTCCCGCAACCCTGAGCACCGGCTGGATCGTGAAGCCCCTCTTGTGGGCCTCCACGGTTCCATCCTCGCAGAACAGGCCCTCTCTCTCGTCCTCCACGGTCCCCACCAACGTCCAGTACGGCTGAATGGCCGACAACCAGTGAGGAAAACATCCCGGCGCCCTTCTCGCGGCGGCCTCATATCGCTTCGTGACATTCATGGTTTCGACACCGTCTTTCCGTGTGGTTTCCACCGTCACACCCCTCTCCGTTCCGCGGACACCCCGTCCGGCATCCCGGCAAAACATCATGGAAACTACAATAGACACACGTGTGCGCAATGTCAAGCGCCGCCGCGTTTCCCCCTGTTTCGCCTATTTTTCCACGGGAACAACGATGCCGCGCATGATGATCTTCTGGCAGAGTACGAAAATGACAAAGGTCGGAATCGCCGCGACGAGCAGCGAGGCATACATCACCGCCTGGCCGCTCCGCTCCTGCAACTGGTAGAGCCACACCATCATCGTCCACATCTTCTCGTCCTGGCAGATCAGCAGCGCGTACATGAAATTCGAATACGCGGCGGTGAAGGCGTTCAGCGCCACCACCGACAGGATCGGCGTGGAAAGACTCATCGTGATACGCCAGAACATCGTCCACTCGCTCGCTCCATCAATCGACGCACTCTCGTAGAGCTCGCGCGGCAGGGAATCGAAGAACCCTTTCAGCAGGAATATGGCGTATCCGTTGGCCAGCCCGGGCAGAATCAGGGCCGCAAAGGTATTCAGCAACTGCAATTTCCTCAGCATCAGGAATACGGGAATCTGCGTCACCATCGGCGGAAATGCCATCGTCAGCATGAGGAAGAGCAGAATCTTATAGGTCGAAGGCATCCGGTAGCGGCTCATCGCATAGGCAGCCAGCGGATTGACGATCAACGCAAACAGCACGGCCAGCGTACAGTAGATGGCCGTATTGGCGATCCCTCGGCCGTGGAAGAGTATGTAGTCCAGCACCGTCCTGTAGTTTCGCGTGACGAACTCCACGCGGAGCGAGCGCCGCATCGTCTGGAACGCCTTGAAATGATACGCCTGCTGCGGCGGCACAATGTCATCAAACCCGCTGAACGACACCCCCACAGCCTCGTTCAGCGCGGCAACATCTCCGTACTTCTCCCGCAGCCAGTCACGGAACATGAACTCGATGCTATGAATGCGTAGATGATCCGTTGGAATCCGGTATTCCCGGCCTGTGTCCGGGTCGCGCCACCCGCTCACAACAGCCGACCAGTCGCTCAGCGCCACTCCCTCGAACGGAGGCTCTTCCATCATCGGCACATCATCGAACGACGCATAGGACGTTCCGTGGTTCCGGTTCAGGGCCGCCACGTCCCCATACTTGGCCTTCAGAAAGCCGCGATACTCCGGCAGCGCGGCCTTGTCCGCACGCAACCAGAGGAGGTTCAGGTTCTCGCGCACAAAGAGCTCCCAGTCCTGCCGGGCCAGCCCGGTCTTCGGCGCAACACGCGGCAGGTGGACCTCGTTGTAGGACCGATACGCTGTGCCATGCAGCTTGTTGTATTCCCCGATGTCGCGCGAATAGAGCGACTTCAGATACTGGCGCTTGAAGAATCCTTCGGGCGAGTGGTAGTACAACATTCCCCCGGGCCGTGACCGCTTGAACGTGTTCAGGGCCTCGGCGAATCTCGTACGCTGCGGCATGGTGACCCGCGGCAGATAGTTCTCTGGCACCACGTAGAAGGCATTCCAACTGACAAAGTCCGTGCCCAGGAGATCGTTGACCTCCTCGATGTCATCCCCATACTCCCGCATGAGCGCGGTCTTGAACTCCCGCGCGCCGCCCGGAACCGTGCGGGACACATTGGCCGCCATATATCCGCACGCGTACATGTAGTCGGCCACCGATGCACTGGACAGAAACGACGCCCACTCGTCCACCAGCCGCGCGGGCATCACCGTCGGCGGCTCCGTCATCTCGAACGATGTGAAGTCGGAATCATACGTGCTGTTGAGCGCGTCCAGCGACTCGTTGAACAACCCTTCCAGGTGCTTCCTGTACAGCGCGTCGTCGCTGCGCAGAAATTCGGGCACCATGTCGATATCCTTCAGGTCGACCGCGCTCTTGGTGCTGCCGGACAACATGATCAGGAACGGGTAGACCATGGTCACCCCGCCCAGCAGCAGCAGCGCATAGATGCTGCCCAGCAGCAACCGCACCTTCCAACTTCTCCGCCCTATGGACGAGATTATCGGCATGGCATGACATTGGAGTAATGGAGGGCTGGAGTGGTGGAGGGTTGCAGTGACAAGAGAAGACAAGATCCTCCCATCACTCCATCACTCCGATACTCCAGCAGTCTCTTCACTTCTCCTTGCCCCCCGTCGTCTTGAACTCGATCTTCGACAGAATCTGCAACTGGTAGATCGTGAACCCGATGAGCATGAACCCAAGCACCCAGGCCATTGCCGTGGCCGGCCCAAACTTGAGGAACATGAACGCCTTGTAGAAGATATGCAGGTCGGCCACTTCGGTGCGCGATGCACCGCCCGTCATCGCCAGGATGTTCGGGCTCGCGTACAGCCACGAATGGATGAACACCCCCACGAAGTTGATCATCAGCAGCACCTTCAGCATCGGGAAGACGACGAAGAGAATCTTGTCGATGAACGTCGCGCCATCCATGTCGGCCGCTTCGTAGAAATCATCCGGGATTCCCTTCAGCGCCGCCAGGTAGATCAGGCAGCCCGGCCCCATACCCGCCCACACCATCGGCATCACACAACACAACATCGCTGTTTCCGGATCCTGCAGCCATCGGTACGGTTCCGGCTGTGTCAGGATCAGCCGCTTCAGCAACGGCACGCCCGGCAACATCAGCATCGGCCGCGCCAGGTTCACACAGGTGTAGAGCAGCGCAATCCCGACGCCCAGAAACAGCCCCGCCGCGAGCAACATGCGATGCGACAGCAGCCGCCGGAAGAAGGAGTACGCAACAAAGAACAGAACGCAACCGGCGGCAAGGTACCCGATCGCCGGGATGCGCATGACCACGGCATTCAGCACGCCCAATTCCGTCGGATCGTAAAACGACTTCCACAGCAATACCACCACCAGACCGGTTATCACCGCCGGCAGGTAGAACACCGTCCGAAAGAGCACCTTCCCACGCGGCACTTCCTGCAGGAGGATCGCCAGCGCAACCGGAGGAATGAACGTCAACGCCAACACGAGAAACGTGTAACGAAACGAGTTCCATACCGCAGCCCACCATTCGCCATCCCACAGAACGTCGCCAAAGTTGTCCAGCCACACAAACTGCGATCCGCCCAGGATGCGGTAGTCGAGAAATGCGATCACCGAGCCCTGCAGAATCGGGATATACTGCCAGAAGACGATCGTGGCGACCGCCGGGATGAGAATGAAATACGCTATCGCGTACTTCCGGAATCCCCATGCAACCCGGTGCCCCGGAACAACCTCCACCGGCGTAAACACGCGCGTCACGCGGCGCAGGACAACAATGAAGGTCACCACGATACACATGAGCGCGATCCCCGCTGTCACCCGCCGCATGGACTGCTGCCTGGGGCTCAATATCCCGATCATTTTCTCGTTCGTCACTTTCACCGCGTTCTGCAGCAACTGATGCAGTACGGCGCGCCTCGGACCATCCTCCGCCGGCAGGCGCCCCGCCAGCATCATCTGCTCGGCCTCCTGCATCGGCTTCGTCATCAGGTTGTAGACCAACTGGCAGTTTCTTCCGTAGGGCTCCGGCCGACCGGTTTCGATCGCTATGTCGAAGCATTCCTTCCAACCGCGTGGCGCCAGGCGGATCAGTTCCGGATAGCCGAACATCGCGAGGTACCGCGGGTTCACGAAGCGGCCGAGACCGCCTTCAACCATCACCCGCGTCTTGATGCGGACAGTATCTTCGCTGTCGTAGAACTTCATGTACTCCCATGCCGCATCGCGGACCGCCACGTTGTCGATGCCGGCAAACAGCCCCATCATCTTGCTGTTCAGTTCCGCCCCCCGCTGCCCCGTCGGGCCAATCGGTACGGGCACCATCCCCGTGATGTCCGGATTGATCGTGGAGAACAGTTTTTCATCCACATACTCGAACATCATGCCGATCTCGCCGCGCGACCATTTGACTTCGTTGTCCGTCTCCTTGTAGGCGTAGCCGTACCGTTTGCGGCCCTCGGAATCCGTCCACGGCTCGACGCTCAGGCGGGTATAGAAATCCAGCGCGACGGCGGCTTCCGGTGAATCGAATACGGCGCGCCACTCGTCGCGCTCCTCATCGTAAGCCAACGCCTCCCCACCCGCCGACCACAGGAAGGATGTCCAGTACCACGATTCGTGCAGGCCACGCCCAAGCCCGACGCCGTAGATGCCGCGGCCCGGATTCGAGATCCGTTTCGCCGCAGCCATGAAATCGTCCCACGTCCAGTTGTTGGTCGGATACGGCACCCCCGACGCATCGAAGAGGTCCTTTCGATAGGTCACCACCCGCCCCAGCGCGCCGCCATAGGGCAACGCCCACACATGCTTCACCCCCTTGGGCCCCTTGCGATAAATGACCGGCCAAATCTTGGAGTGAATGCGAAAGTTCTTCTCATCCTCCGTCATGCCGACAAGGTAACCGTCCTCCGGCTTGTCCAGCGGGTAGAGGAAACTCTGCTGGATGTACGTGTCGGACTGGCGGAAATTCACGTAGATGATGTCGGGCGATACGCCGCCGGCGATGGCCATGAGCGGCCGTGCATCCATGCTCAATCCCTGCACAGTGATGCCCGAGAAACGATGCAACTGAACCTCGACCCGGGTCCAGTCATGCTGCCCGTAGCGCTCCGGGTCAGCCTCGTACCGCGCGCGATATTTCTGCTCGAACAACGCGGGAAACCGCCGGACGAATTCTTTCACGGCCGCGGCCGCGGCACGATTGGCAGGATCGGTCCGACTCGGATCGGGCAGGTCAAACGCCTTGACGTGAATGATCGTCTTGCCGTCGCGATCCTCGATCCAACCCGCCTGAGCAGAAATGGCCACGGCCGTCAGGAAAAGGAAGAAGGCAAAACCTGCAGCACGAGCATGAACCATTCGTCGGAGATTCACAGGGACCACTTTGTTAGGTTAACTGATAAACCCATTTATGCCCCATTCTCTGTCTCTTAGCAATACCAGAATGTATTTACCGATGCCATGTCAAGAACCTTGCCCTGACATCCGAAACATACTACATAGAAGACCCCATGCACCTGTAGCTCAATTGGACAGAGCATCAGACTTCGGATCTGAGGGTTGCAGGTTCAAGTCCTGCCAGGTGCGCCACTTCCCCTCGCAGGCTTGTCCGCCGAACTACGCCCGGGCAAGCCATCTGGCCCTTTGTGGAGTGCGGCGGCTTGACGCCGCTGTGCCTGCATCTCCCCGACTGAGGGCCGGTCATCGGTTCAAATGCCATCACCTCGTATTTCTTTGACTGCATACTGATAACTGGCTACTGATTACTCCGCAGTGCGGAGAGGTGCCCCCGCCTCCGTGGTACGGAGGTGAGGCCTCGTGTTTTTTGAAGAAGTTGTTTGTGGAGAGGTGCCAGAGTGGCTGATCGGGCACGCCTGGAAAGCGTGTGTACTTCGAAAGGAGTACCGAGGGTTCGAATCCCTCCCTCTCCGCCATCCCGACCGCGAAGCGCGTCGGGATGCCACGCCGGAGCTTCCGAGCGAAGGCGGGCGTTTCTTGTTGTTTTCGGCGGCAACCGACCAGGTGGTCGAGAGGCGAATGTGCAAGGGAGGTGCGGTATGGTTAGGCACTTGCTTTTCAGGATCCTTTCAGTCGCAGGAATCTGCGCCATCCTCTGCAGCACCGCATCTGCTCAGGCCAAAAAACCTGAACCCGAGCACACTATCTGGGTCAAATTCGATTCCGACCCGCCCAATGCTGAAATCTTCGCCCTGCCTCCCGAAGACAGCGATTCTGAACTCGGTCCCCGGCTCGGCATCGCCCCCTGCGTCGTCCCCGTTGATCTGACTTGGGGACGCAAGATGCTCAAGAAGCGCTGGGATATGCTCGAGATATGGTGTGCAGCCGATGCCTGCCGCGCAGAATTCAACGAGAACAGCGACTACGACATCTTCCTCCCCGTCATCGCCATCAAGGACGGCTACACCAGGAAACGCGTCGACGGCAAGGTGCTGACCCTCAAGAATCCGGGCCCCGACTGGTCCGGCAAGCTGCTGTGGCCCAGGCAGGGCGAAGTCCTCATTCAGCTCGCCCGCACCGGCGAAAAGAAGTCCGCCGAGGCCACCGCCCAACAGCCCACCGCCCCCACCGGTCTCCGCCGCGTCATTCTCGGCGGCGCCAGCGGTGGCGCCCCGGCCAGCGCCGGCACGCTGACCGTCTACTGCAACATTCCCGGCTCCGACCTGTTCATCGACCGCCGCTACGCGGGAACCACACCGCTTCAGGTCGTGCTCTCCGCCGGCCCCCACACGATTCAAATCCAGAAACCCGGCCTCGCCCCCGTCCGCAAGGACATCCACATCACCGAAGACACCGAACTCATCTATCGTGCGAACCTGGCCCCCTGACCGCGTACTGCATTCTTTGTTCTGTATTCTGCGTTCTTCGTGTAGCATTTCCCCATGCTCCAATTCGGAATCAAACCTGACAAGGAAGCCCAGTTGCAGCGGCGGATGACTGAACTCGGCATCCGCGAGGGCGATCTCGTTGAACGATTCATCCGGGGCTCCGGCGCGGGCGGGCAGAAGATCAACAAGACCTCGTCGTGCGTCTACATCCTCCATAAGCCCACGGGCATTGAGGTCAAATGCCAGCGCGAGCGCCTGCAATCGCTGAATCGCTACCTCGCCCGCCGGGAACTTTGCGACCGGGTGGAGGCGAAGGTTCGAGGCGTTGGCCTGGCCCGGCAGCAGGAAGCGGAACGTATCCGCCGCCAGAAACGCCGCCGCTCCCGCCGCCAGAAGGCCCGCATGCTGGACGAGAAGAAGAAGCAGGGGGCAAAGAAAGCCCAGCGGCGGTCTGTGTCCAACTGGGACAGCGCCTGACGGGCGATTGAGCGGAATCAGTCGCGGCAGTAGACATCCACACAGCCTTGTAGCATACTTATTTTCAGGCAATCGCAGGGGAGGCGCGGGACATGAAATTCACCGACGACTATACCGCGAAGTATACAATCTGGGCTCGTTCAAGCCGGGTGGTTCCTCTCCCCCGTATTTCGAACCTTCCGCACTTCACGTCCAAGAAGTTCGATTCCTACGAGGAATTCAACGCCTGGAAGAAAGAGCGATTGAGCCAACTAGCTCATTCCGGAGGTGCGAAGTGGACGAAGTGATTGCACTTTTCAACACGAATCGCGTTCGTTACCTCCTCATCGGCGGACAAGCATTGAGGTTGGAAGGCATGCCGCGTTTCTCCATGGACTGGGACATCTACATTCCAAGTCAGGACCAAGAAAACATCGATAAGATCAACAGATTGCTAGGCGACCAATTGGACGTGCCGCTTCTGCCCATGGGACCCCGCGGGGAGAACTTCGTGCAGACCTATCAGACTGTTCATGGAATCATTCAATTCCATCTTGGTGGACCTGGCCTTTGCCCTTTTGACGAGGCGGAGCGGCGAGCTGTTAAACACAAGACAGAGAACGGAACCCCCGTGAAATGCCTATCCGGCAAGGATCTCCTCGCCTGCAAGGAAGCCGCCGGGAGACCGCAGGACCAGGACGATATCCTCTTCTTGCGCCGGAAACAGGAGCTGGGGCTGCTGTAAGAGCAACGACCTGGCCGACAAGCATCACCAGTCCGAAAAGAAATCCCAGCGCCGGACAACCTCTTCGGATTGGTAAAACCCGGGCTCCCCACAATTCGGCCTTTCTCGTTCCTTCTTCAGCGTTCGATGTTGGATGTTCAGCGTTCAACGTTCCTCTCCCCCCCCCCTTTTTTTCCTCGTAGGATTGTCCCTACAGCGCCCACCGCCAGCCCCCTGAATTCCTCAATATTCCGCTGGTTTTTTATTGAGAATGCGCTTTACATGCCGTTGGCAGAGGCATAAGTTTTAATACATAAAGCAGGGACAGCCGTCTAAGAACCGCCAGGAGGACCGAGATGAAGAAGCTTCTGATTATTGCCACCATCCTCACATGCGCCGCCATCGCCCAAGCGGATCTGTTGATCGGGTTCAATTTTGCAGGCTATGCTGGTAGCGAAGTGCAGGGCACTTCCACTGTTTTTGCCGCTGGCATGCAGAACCCCGCATATCTGACGCGCGGGGCTGGACTGGTTCCATCGGCAAATGGCAACAGCATGCGTTCAGCAAATTGGGCCTCCGCCGATGTCGGCGCGGCCATTACCGCAAATGACTACTTCACATGGACGATTTCCGCAGACTCCGGTAATGCGTTTGACGCAACGAATGTTGTCTTCAACTGGAGTTATTCGAGTACCGGCCCAAGCACAATGTCCCTTCGCTCCAGTGCCGATGGCTTCGCCTCCGACTTAGCCACGTTTTCCTCTGTCGTGAATGGGGCTACACAATCCACAGCGCTCGCAATCTCTGGCGCTTCAACCGTCGAGTTCCGTCTCTACGCCTACGGCAATACCGCCACATCCGGCACGGCCGGATTTGACGCCAGCGCAGCTGCAGGAGCGGGTATTCTTGAGGTGTATGGAACCGTGGCGGCTATCCCGGAACCGGTCACCATGGCTTTCATGGGTGTCGGTCTGGCGGTGTTTGCCCTTCTGCGCCACAGGAAGAATGCCTAATTCCAATCGGTTTTTCGGAAGCCCCGGAGGGAAACCTCCGGGGCTTTTTGTTGTTTTGATCAGGGCGACGAATGGAGGATACTGGCCTTGCGATGAAACGTGGAAGCACCGCCCTATCCCTACTTGGTCTCTTTCTGCTTTTCCTGTGCATCATGGGCGACAGTGCGGTCAAGCACGAGTTGTGGATCAAGCCGGGGATGCTCCTGCGCGCAGATCCCATTCAAGGCCTGGTTGCCTTGAAGGCCAGCGAGCCAGATTGCGGTCCCGTCTTCACGGATGGAGACGCCTACTACTGGTTGTCCTACGCACAGGACATCTTGTCGAAGCACGAGTTTCGTGTTCGCGAGACCCATCTCGACAACGCCCCCTATGGTCGCCAAGTCCATTGGTTCTCCGGATTGACGTGGCTGCTCGCTGGACTTGCCTTGGTCACACATCATGCAGGAGCAATCCCCATCGCGAAGGCTCTGGAATACGCGGGCCTTGTGTCGGGGCCTTTACTGGCTGCCACGGTCCTCTTGCTGCTCCAGCCCTTCCTGGTTTCCCGCCTTTCGCGGTGGACCACGTTCTTCTTCTTGCTAAGCGTTGTTCTTCTTCCAGTGTGGCGCAAGGAGTTCAGCTACGGCCGCATTGATCACAATGGTTTTGTGGTCGGCTTAGCCATAGGCATGCTGCTCTGCTTGTACACAACCAGCATGGGGTTCGTCCCAATCCATCGAAAGCGCAAGAACGAGCCCTTTCCATGCGCTCGCAAAGCGTATCGCACTGAGCAGCGATGGTTCGTGGCCTCAGGCATCTTCGGAGGCCTCGGTCTGTGGGTACAGGCGAGTTTCTTTCTTCTGGTGATCCTTGCTGTGGGGCTGGGGGTCTTCGCTTACGCTTGGTTCTATGTCTCTCGCCGACATCGCAGTTTCAGAACAGCACGCACCTACTATGCTCTCTTGCCACAACTCTGGCGCACATGGGCTTGGGCAGGAGCTTCGACCAGCCTGATCTTCTACTTCGTAGAGTACTTTCCCGCACACATGGGCATGCGGCTGGAGGTGAACCAGCCTCTATACGCCCTCTGCTGGCTAGGCCTCACTGAGGCGCTTGTTCAATTTATGCGGCACGAGATGGGCACAGGTTCTCGCCCGTGGCAGGGATGGCTTGGCCTTGTTGCAGGGCTTGCGTTACCTGCCATTTTGGCTTGGGGACCTTCTGCTTGGTTCACGCTGCATGATCCTGTCCTACTTCGAGTACATACGCTCATCCGTGAATTCGATCCCCTTAGAGCGGTAATGCCACACGCCGGATGGCTTGCACCCCTCTTGCTGTTTGGAGGATTGCCCTTGCTGCTTGCCCCAGCGCTTTTCGTGCTCGCTTCGTCCAGATACACCGCCCTCCTGAATATCCGCATGCTGGTGGGTGTCGTTTCTTCCGCCATACTTCTCTGGGCAACTTGGAACATGAATCGTATGGCGGGCCTCTGCATGGCCGCTCTCCTGGCCCTAGGCTATGTGGTTCTGGAATGGCTTGGTCGCCCCGAAGTCTATCAACGTACCGACCGAACACTTCCACGCCCGTTCTCTGCAATGATTCAAGAAGGAAGACTGTCCGTAACTACATCTGCAGCTTTGATGCTCATAGGCTTGGCTGGTTTTGGCATCGATCTACACGGCTCGTGGCCCCGGCTGCGCGACGGC
>ERZ795056.740-NODE-740-length-40222-cov-8.412727_pt1 | contig 40222 bp, 30 predicted proteins | sample MGYA00375140_ERZ795056 | MGnify/ENA primary metagenome ERZ795056 (study PRJEB30185, sample SAMN05720227) | activated sludge metagenome | isolation source: Anaerobic digester | place: USA | collected 2015-03-09 ...
CCTCTTTCTCAGTTACTGCAGCCGGAACCAACATCACCTACCAATGGCAGGTGAGTACCGATGGTGGTACTAATTTCAGCGATATCAGTGGTGAAACGGCATCTACATTGAATCTCACAGCAGTGACAGGTTCTTTGAACAACAATCAATATCGTGTGATCGTATTCAGCTGTAACCCAACCGGGCTTAATTCTACGGCAGTAACGTTAACGGTTAACAGCGCAGCTTCTATCGGCACACAACCTGCCAACGTAAGTGCCTGTACCGGAACCGATGCAAGCTTTACTACGGCCGCAACGGGTACAACGCTCAGCTATCAATGGCAGGTGAGCACCAATGGAGGAACTTCTTATGCTGCCATCCCAGGAGCAACCAGTTCTACTTTACTTTTAACCGGGGTTACAGCCGGCATGAATAATAATCTTTACCAGGTAATCGTTACCAGTGCCGCTTGCGGAAGTCCTGTAACTTCTACAGGAGGATTGCTCACAGTGAGCAATGCTGCCAATATCAGTGCACAACCAACCAGCAGCACCGTATGTGCCGGAAGTAATGCAAGCTTTACTGCAACGGCCACCGGGTCGGCATTCCAATGGCAGGTAAGCACCAACGGAGGTACATCTTTCAGTGACATTCCAGGTGCGAATACAACAACATTAACCTTAAATGCGGTTACAGCTGCTATGAACAATAATCAATATCAACTCGTGGTAACCAGTTGTTCTGCAACCGGCCTTACTTCATCTGTTGTAAGCTTAACTGTTAACAGTGCTCCTGCCATTTCAGCAAATCCTGTTGACGCAATTGTTTGCGATGGCGGAAACAACACATTCTGTGTAACTGCATCCGGAACAGGGTTGACTTACCAATGGCAGGTAAACACCGGCGGTTGCAGCGGCGCAACCTGGACAGATATACCAGGCGCAACATCGAATTGCCTTACCATCAGTAGTATTAATATTTCTCAGAATAACACGGCATATCATTGCGTGATTTCGGGCACTTGTGCACCAACGATTACTTCAAACTGTGCAAGCCTGACTGTTAATGCAGCAACAGCTATCACTTCAGATCCAGCAGATGCAAGTGGATGTCCTGGCAGCAATGCAACCTTTACAGTTGCAGCTACCGGTGCAGGCCTGGGTTACCAGTGGCAGGTTAGTACAGATGGTGGAACAAACTATTCAAACCTCGGGGGGGAAACGAATAGCACCCTCAATATTTCAAATATTACTCCTGGCATGAACAATAATAAATACCGTAGCGTTGTAACGAGCGGTTGTTCAGCGACGGGAATTAATTCAAATCCTGGCATATTGACTGTTTTAGAAGCCGCAGTCATTTCTCAGCAACCTGTGAATGCTGGTGTGTGTGTGAACGCAAATACAACATTCTCTGTAACAGCTACCGGAAGTTCACTTACGTATCAATGGCAGGCAAGTACCGATAACGGTGTTACTTATACCGACATCGCCGGCGAAACTTCTGCCAGCCTGGCAATAACTAACACAACAACCGGCATGAACAATCGCCGTTACCGGGTAGTTATTTCAACCCCGCAGTGTAGTACGACCAGCGATGCAGCTGTATTAGCCGTCAATAGTTGCGAAAACAGGTTGTTAAATATTTATCCTAATCCGAACACCGGGGCATTCCACATTCGTTACTTTACTGCCAACAACTTGATTCCAACCAAGAATGTAACGATCTATGATGCTAAAGGAGCCAGGGTGTATTCAAAAGTATTCGTTACTACCTCTCCAAATCAAACTATGGATATCGTTATGAAAGATCCAAGCCAGGGCGTTTATATCCTGGTGCTCTTTGATGGCGCAGGTAACCAACTTGCTACAAGCAAATTTGTGGTTCAATAACAAATTATCATACTATAAAAAAAAGCCCCAGCTTTGGGGCTTTTTTTATGCCCTAATTCTTAAACAGACGTAATTTTTTAATTAAAAAAGCCGTAATTTCCCGCACCCAAATGCAAGTTTGGCACATGAGAAGAGATGAACTATACCGGGCGAAGCATGCCCTCTTTTCTTACTTAAATCAAATTTTAAAATCTATTCAACGGATTCGTACAGGTCAACTTGTTGTTCCATCCGTATTTACTTATTATAAATTTATATGAAAAAAAATCTACTCCTCGTTTTTGCATTGCTGTGTAGTTTTTTCCTGAAAGCCCAGGAAATTGACAAGCAAACCGCTTTGCAAATTGTTGCCAAAAACAGTTCTGTAATTGGCCTTTCTGCAGATGAAATAAATAACAGCCTCGTAAGCAATGCGTACTACGATAACCTGGCAGGGATCAAGCTGATCTATTTACAACAAGGTTTCCAGGGAATACCCGTTTATAACCAGTTGATGGTGTTGGCTTTTAAAAATGAGAGCCTGGTTTCCAAATCGGGTAGTTTTATCAGCAGTATTGGAAAAAGGGTAAATGTTGCCAACGGATTGCCTGCGATGCCTGCCACAGCGGCTGTTATGACTGCTTTAGGCGATCGGAAATTAACCGCCAAACAAGATATGTTCATGATCAGGAGTGATGATAATGGACGCAAGATCACTTTCAATGATATGGGCATTTCCCGTGAAAACATCACTGCTCAACTGATGTGGGTTCCAACTGAAAAAGCCGGGATCAGGCTAGCCTGGCAGGTGTATATTATACCTACAACTACTTCAGATTATTGGCAGATCAGGGTTGATGCTTCTGATAATCGTGTATTGGATATGAACAACCTCACAGTTTACTGTAATTGGGATTCTCCATTGCACCAGGCAAATACATGCGACAAAGAACATCGTGCTGCTACTGGTACTAACAGTGTACAACAAACGCAAAAAATATCTTTGTTCACGGGCAAATTAAACAAGCAGCAGGATTACAATATACCGAACAGCCCTGCTATCATCAATTCGGCAACTTACCGCGTTATTCCTTTCCCTGCCGAAAGCCCGATCCATCCAGGTGGCACACCTGCTGTTAAAGTGAATCCATGGCTTGCTGCACCTGGTAATGCGACCTCCTTAAAATGGCATAGCACTGGTACGAATGATTATAATTTTACCCGCGGTAATAATGTGTGGGCAGTAGAAGATCGTGATGGAAACAATGGAACAACCGGACTATCGGCCCTTTCCACCACTTCATCTGATCCGCTGAATTTTGATTTTACTCCGAATTTTACGGTGAATCCAACACAGGTATCTCCGGTTCCAAACCAGCAGTTTAATATCACCAACTTATTCTACTGGAACAACATCATTCATGACCTTACCTACTTATATGGTTTTGATGAAGTTTCCGGAAACTTTCAATCTAATAACCAGGGCAGGGGCGGCGCCGGGAATGATTTTGTATTGGCTGATGCGCAGGATGGCGGCGGCACCAACAATGCCAATTTTTCTACACCAGCAGACGGCAGCAGTGGCAGAATGCAGATGTACCTATGGAGTGGAAGTCCGCAGAAGGATGGAGATGTAGACAATGGTGTTGTAGTACACGAATATGCGCATGGAATCAGTAACCGTTTAACAGGTGGACCTGCTCAATCGGGATGCCTGAGCAATGCAGAACAAATGGGTGAAGGCTGGAGTGATTATTATGGATTGATGTATACCCAGGATTGGGCCAATTCAAATGTGAACACAGGCTTTAATACTCCACGGGGAATTGGCACTTACGTGGTTGGTCAAACGGTAAACGGAACGGGTATACGCTCACAAAAATATTGTACCAATTTCAGCGTCAATAATAAAGTGTATGCAACAAACATCTCAGGTGAATCCCATAACAGGGGTGAGATCTGGTGTGCTGTATTATGGGATATGACCTGGAATATCATCAACCAGGTAAACAGCATCAACCCAAATATTTTTGACCCAGCAGGTGGTGGTGGAAATACCATCGCACTTAAACTGGTAACGGAAGGCATGAAGCTTCAGCCTTGCAGCCCCGGCTTTATTGACGGAAGAGATGCCATTTTACAGGCTGACCAGATTTTATATGGTGGCTTGTACAGTTGCGCCATCCGCGAAGCATTCAGGAGAAGAGGTATGGGTGCATTTGCATCACAGGGATCTTCTTCAAGTGTAAATGACCAGGTAGCAGACTTCAGTTCTGGCAGTGCCAATTTTGGACTGACACAGGCTGGAGTTACACAGGTTAACGAAGGACAGAATATCACTTATACTAATACTGTATCAAATAGTCCATGTGCTGTAATATCAAACTTCCTGTTGACAGATACCCTACCTACCAACGTTACCTATGTTAGCGGTGGAACTTATAATGCTACTACGAGGGTGGTTAGTTTCCCGGTGAATTTGGCTGCAGGTGAAACACAAGCTTATTCTTTCACGGTAAATGTAAATGCAGGTTCCTATTATCCTACTGTAACAGTGTATGAAGATCCGGTTTCCGGAACTACCATTCCTGCAGCATGGACGAATACATCTACGACCTCAACCATTTGGGAAGTTTCCAATGCCAGGAGTCATTCGGCACCATCATCTTATTATTCATTCAACCGCGATATACAATCTGATCAACGACTGTTTTCAACAAACGCCATTGCATTAGGCGCTACACCGCCACCATTGTCGTTCTGGCATTGGTATAGTACTGAAGGAACTTATGACGGAGGTGTTCTTGAGATCAGTACGAACAATGGTACAAGCTGGATCGATGCAAAACCGAATATTATTTTGGGTGGATATACCGGTACAATGGATGCCACTACCTTATTAAGTGGAAGAACCGCCTGGACCGGTAGCAGCAACAATAAATTTATCAAGACCAAAGTAAACATGCAGCCATATGCAAACCAGAGTGTGAAAATCCGCTTCAGGTTTACGTCAGATGTTGGTACAAACCTGGAAGGCTGGTACGTAGATGATATTGCGATCAAAGACCAGGCTGTTGTGGAGATGAGATCTAGCCTATTTAATTCAGCAGGTGCAAGGGTTATGGTGAGTGATTCTATAGCAATTATTTTACCGCCGTTGCCAACCTGTGTATCGGCCGGTGTAACCACGCAACCTTTAGCCACCACAGTGTGCACAGGCTCCAATGCAAGCTTTTCTGTGGTTGCCAGTGGTACTTCGGTAAGTTATCAATGGCAGTTAAGCACCGATGGTGGTGTAAACTTTGTTGATATCAGCAGTGCTACATCTGCAACCCTTACCTTAACATCGGTTAGTGCGATCATGAACAATAATCGTTATAGGGTACTGATCAGCAATGCATGTCCATCAAACTTTACCTCTGATGCAGCTATCTTAACGGTAAATAATCCCGCTTCTATCACAGGGCAACCTGCAGCTACTGCCGTATGTGAAGGCAGCAATACTTCTTTCACGGTAACGGCTACAGGCACTGCTATCAGTTTTCAATGGCAGGTTAGTACCGATGGTGGAACAACCTATACTGATATAGCCAGTGCTACTTCAGCTACGCTTTCATTAAATGCTGTTACAGCAGCCATGAACAATAACCGTTATCGTGCCGTGGTGAGCAGTTGCGGACCCGCTGGTGTAAATTCTTCTGATGCAATTCTCACAGTGAACAGCCCTGCGAGTATTGGAACACAACCAGCCAATACAACCGTTTGCAGCGGAACTGATGCAAACTTCACGGTAATAACAGCGGGAACCGGTGTTACCTACCAGTGGCAGGTGAGCACCAATGGCGGAACCAGTTATACTGCCATTCCAGGTGCAAATAGCGCAACATTAACCGTACCAGCTGTAACAGCAGGATTAAATAATAACTTATACCAGGTGATTATCAATGGTACCTGCCCGGGTGCAACTACGTCAACCGGAGCCTTACTAACGGTAAGCAATACTGCCAGTATCACTACTCAACCTGCCAGCGTTGTTGCCTGTGCAGGAAACAATGCTTCCATTACCGCCGTAGCATCGGGTTCAACCTACCAATGGCAGGTGAGTACAGATGGCGGTACCACTTATACTGACATCCCATCTGCTACCACAACCACCCTTTCCCTGAACAATGTTACATCGGCCATGAACAATAATAAATACAGGCTTGTTGTTTTCAGTTGTTCTGCTGCAGGACTTAACTCAACAGCAGCTACACTTACGGTGAATGATCCTGCTGTGATCAATACACAACCGGCTAATACCATTGCCTGTATCGGCAGCGATGTAACGTTAACGGTTAACGCCGGGGGAACCGCTTTAAATTATCAATGGGAAATGAGTACCGACGGCGGTATTTCTTACAATAGCATCCCTGGTGCGATTACAAACAGCTTATTGCTGAGCAATGTAACAGCGGCTATGGCCAATAACCTTTACCGCGTAGTATTAAGTAATACCTGTACGGTGAACTTCACGTCAAACGCTGCATTGCTTAGTATTACTGATGCACCTGTTATCAGCGCACAACCCTCCAGCACGCCAAGTTGCGCCAATTCACTGGCAGGATTCAACGTAACCGCAACAGGTGTTGGCCTCACTTACCAGTGGCAGGTTAGTACCGACGGGGGTGTAACTTTTACAAACATTAACGGTGAAACAGGTGTTTCCTTAAGTATTTCACCTGCATTGGATAATATGAATGGAAACCAATACAGGGCGATTGTTTTCAATTCCTGCTCATCAACTGGTGTAGTATCTGACCCTGCAATTCTTACCGTGAATCCGTTACCGGTAGTAAGTATTTCTGCGAATCCTTACCAGAATATTGCGGAGAACATGACCACTACCCTTACAGCAACTTCAACACCAGCTTCTACCACTTTTAGTTGGTATAAAGAAGGCGTTTTGATCCCTTCAGCAACGGGAAGCACCATAACAGTAAACCATTCTGACCTTGGAGAATATACCGCACGGGTTACGGATGCTAACACTTGTACGAATGTATCCAACACACTGGTGATCGGTGATTCCAGCCTGAACTTTGCTTTCATAACGCCCAATCCAAACAGGGGCCAGTTCCAGGTAAGGTTCAGGGCAGCTGCTTTGGTTGACCTTAACAGGATGATCACGATCTATGATGCAAAAGGAGCAAGGGTTTATTCGAAGAAGCACATTTCTACAAACGATAAAATGGATGTAAGTCTTGATAAAGTGAGCAAAGGAACCTATGTACTGATCCTGTCTGATTCAAAAGGCAATACACTGGCTACCGGTAAGTTTGTAGTTCAATAAATTCAATCATATTATTTTCAAAGGGTGAAAAAATTGTTCACCCTTTTTTTTGGTATTGAACAGCCGATAATAAGTTCAAATTTTGTTTCGAAATATTCATATGAGGGCATAAAAAAAGCTTTACGAATCGTAAAGCTTTTTTGTTTAATATAATTGTATAGATCTTACCTGATCTGCTGAATGTATTCGTTGCTCTTGAATTGCTTCTTCACATCATTGAGGTCACGCAGAATGGTTGCATCTACCAATGTACCGCCAACTTCGAGTTTAAAACCACCGATCAACTCATCTTCAACAGCCGTTTCAAGTTCAATGTTTTGTATAGGTGTGTTGCTTTTAATTTTTTGAATGAGTACCTGTTCCATGTCATTACTCATCGGAACGGCCGTGGTGATCTTCACTTTGTGAATGTCTTTAATTTCGTTGTACTGATCAATGAATGCATGAACGATCTCGGGCAGGTTGCTTTCCCTGGTTTTACGCACCAGTAATTTGATGAACAATTCGGTGATGCCACTAACCCTTCCCGTTGTGATGGATTCGATGATCTTCTCTTTCTTATCAGCTTTGATGATCGGGCTTTTCAGCACGTTTACAAAATCGGGATTGCCTTTACAAACGGTATAGAGGAATTTAATGTCGGCGTAAACGGCATCCAGCTGGTTTTTTTCAACCGCCAGGTCCAGTAAACTCTTGGCATATCTTCCTGCTAATCTTGGATTATTCATTATGTAACGTTTGGCGTTATTTACTTCGCTTAGTTCAATTTGATTTCTTCTGCCAGTTGCCTGATATAGGTTTCCTGCTGCGTTTTATCGGCCAGTTCCCTTCTTAAGATCTTTTCACTCACTTCGATGACCATTTTGCCCACCTGGTTTTTGATATCAGTAAGAGCAGCCATTTTCTGGTTGTTGATAGATGCATGTGCATCGTTGATAATCTTAGCTGCCTGGGCTTTTGCTTCATCTTTGGCGTCGTTGATCATTTTGTCTTTGATCTCTTTGGCTTCTTTTAGCATTACGGCTCTTTCTTCACGGGCTGCAACCAGTAAGGCTTCATTTTCACTTTTCAGCTGCGACATTTCGAGTTTTACTTTTTCTGCAGTGGCAATAGAACCGGCAATATTGGCTTCACGGTCGTTCAATCCTTTTAAGATGGGTCCCCAGGCGAATTTCTTCAGAATAAATAAAACAACGAGGAAGGCCAGTACCGTCCAAACGATCAATCCTAAATGTGGTAATAAAAGATCCATGGTATGTTAATTTGAAAATTTATTGATTTGAAGATGATTCAATTTGAAAATTTGAAGATGATTCAATTTGAAAATGGGTCGATTTTAAAATGGTTTGGTGCAAACTGCACTTTCGTACAAGTGTGCGACGCAACGATGCCGGGTAAACGCACATCTGCTGGTTCCAAAACATTAAAAAAAATATTACTGCATCCTCCGCCCTGTGCATCAGATGCAGTAATGAGTTTGTGCAATTAGGCTTTCAAAACCGCCAATAAACCTGCGATAACTGCGAAAAGGGCAACACCCTCTACGAACGCAGCTGTCAGGATCATGTTTGCACGAATGTCATTGGATGCTTCCGGCTGACGGGCAATAGCTTCCACAGCGCCTTTACCGATTTGTCCGATACCAATTCCGGCACCGATTGCGGCAAGACCTGCACCTATTGCACCACCCATGTGCGAAAAACCAACTTCTGTTAACAAAGTCATCAAAGTCATGATACTTGTTTTATGAGTGAATAATAAATACTACATCGTTGAAATAACCTCATGCTTGTGGCCATCCACATCATCATGCCCACCCTCAAATGACTGGCCGATAAATACCGCTGTTAAGTTGGTAAAGATGAAGGCCTGTATAAACGCTACCAGTATTTCAATAAAATAAATGAATACCGTAAAGAGGATCGATACCGGAGAAAAACCCCAGCCTGCCCCTTTATTCATGGCGCCGAATATGAAGATGAGTGAAATGAAACTTAAGATAATGATATGACCTGCCACCATGTTGGCGAAAAGACGTATGATCAAAGCGGCTGGCTTGATGATCAGTACACCGGCCAATTCTACCGGGATCAGGATCACTTTTACCAGGATCGGAACCCCGGGAGGCCAGAAGATATGACCCCAGAAATGGCCGTTTGTGCTGGCCAGGATCACAACGGCAGAAATGATTCCCATTACCGCGGTGAAAGCTGTATTACCCGTTACGTTGGCCGAACCAGGAATTAAACCAAAAATGTTATTGATCAAAATAAAGAAGAAAACGGTGAGCAGGTAAGGCAGGTATTTCTGCCATTTCTTGCCCAGGTTTGGTTTGGCCACATCGTCGCGAACAAAGGTGATCACCGGTTCAATGGCGTTCTGCCATCCTTTAGGTGCCGTGGTAACGCCCAGGCCGTTTTTGTATTTCCGGGCGATGCCGGTCATCAGCAAAACCAGGATGGTAAGGGCGATGATCATCTGTACCACGTTCTTGGTAAGGGAAAAATCATACACAACCGATCCATCGGTGGCTTCAATATTGCCTTCTTTTAAGATATATCCGTTGTATGCTTCGGTTCCTTCATGACCAAAACGGGCTGAAGAAAACATAGCAAAACCCTTGCTTGGAGAATAGAGGATCACCGGCAGGGGAATGGTAGCATGAAAGTGGCCGGCTGTAAAAAAATGGAATTCATGGGCATCTTTGATGTGGTCCATGATGATCTTGGCAGGATCTAATTTTTCCTCGGTTGCCTCATGTGTTCCTTCTACATGTTCTGTAACGGGCTCCTGGGCATAGCTGGTAGCTGAAAATAGTACCAAACTTAGGCTGAAAACCGCTACCAGTAATGATTTGATGCACTTTGCTGCCATATCTTTCCCTAATTTTGCCGCAAAGATAAGGGCACAATGCTGAATTCTGAAATTTGAAGCAATTAAAAAAGGCTTTACACCGTAAATTCCTGGTTCTGGAACTGCATTTTATGCAATTGGTAATAAAAGCCCTGTTTTTGCATGAGCTCGTCGTGGGAACCGATCTCCCTGATCTCGCCTTTGTCGAGCACCAGGATCTTATTAGCCTTGCGGATGGTGCTGAGCCTGTGGGCAATTACAATGGAAGTTCTGCCGGCGATCAGCTTGTCGATCGCCTGCTGAATAAGGCCCTCACTTTCCGAATCGATGGAAGAAGTGGCTTCGTCGAGTATAAGAATAGAAGGGTCATACAATAAAGCTCTTACAAAGGAAAGCAACTGGCGCTGGCCCATTGACAAGGTTGCGCCTCTTTCCATGACATTGTAATCATATCCGCCGGGTAGCCGCTCTATAAAATCGTGGAGGCCTATCAGCTTTGCTGCCCGAATTACTTCTTCCTTGGAAATGGACGGATTGAGCAGGGTAACATTATCTGTCACCGATCCGCTGAATAAAAAAACATCCTGCAGTACTACCCCAATCTTGCTGCGCAGGTAATCGAGCTGGTAATCTTCGATGTTGATACCATCTACAAGTATGCTTCCTTTTTCTATTTTATAGAGCCTGTTGATGAGGCTGATGATGGAAGTTTTACCACTGCCGGTATGACCCACAATGGCCAGTGTTTTTCCGGCTTCTATTTCGAAGGAAATATCCTTTAGTACATATTGCTGATCGATATAAGCAAACCACACATTTTTGAATGTAATACGGCCAGGCATAGACGCCGGTATCAATTGTCCGCTGTTGACTGTTACATCATCATTATCCAGCACTTTAAACACCCGCTCACTGGCGATCATACCCATTTGCAACACGTTGAATTTATCGGCGATCACCCTGAGTGGCCTGAAGAGCAGGTTGAGGCATAAGATAAATGCGGTAATGATACCCGCAGCATTTTCTGCCCGTTCGGGAGATACATTGAGCGATTCTTTGGCAGCCCACCATACCAGCAAACCGATTGATAAAGCAGAAACCAATTCTACCACCGGGAAGAAAACCGAATAGGCAAAGATGGCCTTGATATTGGCATTGCGGTGTTGCTTATTGATGGCTGTAAACTTTTCCTGTTCTCTTTTTTCAGCAGCAAACGCCTGCACCAATGCCATGCCGGTAATATGTTCCTGCACAAACGCATTTAAATTGGCCACTGCATTGCGTACATTGATGAATGATTTATTTACCGACTCTTTGAAAAAATATGTTGCGATGATGAGCACCGGGAACGGGGCCAGGCAAACGAGGGTAAGTTGCCAATCGGCCCAGAACATGTAGGTCAGTACCGAAATGATCGACAGCAGATCGGCGATGATAGGGATCAAACCATCGCTAAAAATATCATTCACCGATTCTATGTCATTGATGGTTCGGGTGGTGAGGGTGCCGATGGGTGTTTTATCGAATTGAGATAAATTCAGGTTGAGTATTTTCCGGTAGGTGGTAACCCGCAAATCTTTCACCACTGATTGGCCCAGGGCCGCCGTAGAAAAAGTAAAGTAAAAACGGGTGGTCGTTTCTACCAGCAACAATATAATCTGTATGATGGTAATTTCTATGATGAATCCGCCGGGCCCATTGATGAACTGTGCCGATGCGTGATCTTTTATCCCGTCATTGATGGTAATCTGAATCAGGAAAGGCCGCAAGGGTGCCATCAAGGCAAGCACCACAGACAAGATCAGCGAAGTATAAAACCTCGATTTGTACGGAGCAGCAAAAGTAAATACCCGACGCAATAAGGAAGTATTAAAAATTTTCCTGGTAGGGCTGCCATTACTCATGATGCAAAATTAATGAGAAGCGAGGAGAGGAAGAATAAGAAATAAGGAATAAGAAATATTAAATAAGGAAGGCAGAGGATGCATATTCGTTATATAATGCCCACACTTATTCATTCCTTATTTCTCTTTTCTTATTTTCTTCGTGTCCTTTGTAAAAAACCTTGTGAACTTTGTGGTAAAGAATTTCGAATTTTAAACAAGGAAAGCAATGCAGAAATACTCAATATTCAATAATCAACTCCATTAACTCTGTGACAAACTCCTTCAACTCTGTGGTTAATCTTTGTGCACTTTGTAAATAACCTTGTATTCTTTGTGGTCAAAAAATTTCGAACAAGGAACAAGGAATGATTAACAAGGAAGTATTAAGAGAAGTTTACTTACAGTTTACAGTGAATCCATCTTTTTATTATACGCCTTGATGAAGATGGCGCCGAGGTTTTTATAAGGCGGGATATAATCCTCCCAGCTTTCTCTTAATTCCCTGTTGGAATCTTTTGAAAAGACCTTAGACAATGACGCCCACATATCTTTCCATACCAGTTTTTTACCGGCGATCATATTCTGGCTGAGATAATTCTGTATAGGCTGCGTGATCTGCCCTGTACCGATCTCTTTGGTGGAGATAATATGTGCATCCGGGCAAATTTCCAGGATCGTACTTAGGTTCTTATAACCGCCGCAGGAGCCAAGTACCACGAGCTTTGCATCTCCAGGCATCCGATCGATCGTACCCGGCAACCAGTAACTGTGCCCACGGTGTACTACCACTGAAGGTGTGAGGTTATTGGCTTCAAGGTATTTATTCAGGTGCACCTGGGCGCTGTCGTCGAGGTTGGCATCATAATCGAGTGGGCGGTTCACAAAGATCCAGACATTTCCTTTGATTGACCTGATTTCTACCCATTCCTTTTTGGGAGTGACCTTCCATTCTTTTGATGAAAATGAATTAATGAAACCCGGGAAATGCAGTTTGCCATCTTCATCGCCATAAAAGAAAACCTGTTGTACAATTCTTCCGCTATCATCCTGCAGGCTTTTGTTTTGCAATTCATAAATAGAAGGAATGCCGAGGATGCCGGTAAGATCAATTTTATTGGCACTGTCGGCCGACAGGAAAATAGATTTCAGCAAACCGTAAATGATGGCACCCCGATTATTATTTTCTGCCACGCTTTGAGTTTCATTCTCCTCCACATAGTTCAAAATAGTTCTTAGTAATTTCCGGTCACTGATGCTGCTGTATGAATCGGCCACATCGGTTGCATCTTCGAGGTTTGGCGTTTTATCGAGGTTTGCCACAAAGGCCTTCATCAGCACTTCAGAACTTTTGGCGGGCATGCTTTTAAGAAATGTATCCAGTTTATTGAAGTTTGCAGCCATCTTGATAAACTTCTTAAAAAAATCTGCGTTTACACTTAACAGTAAGGAATCTCCCCGTGGATGAGTTCCCATCTTTTGCAGCATCCTGTTAAAGCTGTGTTTATAGCTGGATGTATAAATATCATTTTCGCCCATCACCATCATGTAATACAGTTCTTCGGCCGATAAAGGCTCAATGGCTTTCATGCGTATGGCCAGGTTATTCTGGTTGTGCAGTGTATTGATGGGTGTGATGAAATGATATCGGGCTTTTTCTTTCAGCATTTCCCGTAACCCGTTTGCTCCAAACATGGCAATGGGTGTATCGCGGGGCGGCATCGACATCCGCCTGAAATATTCGATCTCTGTTTTTACAAGCAACTTAAAATAACCAACACTATCATAACCATTTTCTCCATCCCCTACCAGTTTCTTTATATTGTCAACAGAGTTTTTACCGGTCAGAATATCATCAAGGAAAGGGAAATAGAAAAGTGCATTGGGAGTTTGGCTTAATTTAGAAACAGCCATCACCATGGCATTGGTACTTTGATGAATCAATTTTCCTTCTGGTGAATAACTTGATTGGGCATAAGTATATAACTGAACCGGGTCACGCTGGCAGGCCATCACGATCAGGCTATCGGCAAATGGCTCATTGATAAACGGACGGATGGTGCTGAGAATTTTGTCGGGATGTAGTCCGCAATATTTTTTATAAAGTACTTTAACCGCATCTTTATATCCAGGATTATCGAAAAAAACTTCTGCATTGATCTTGCCTGTTTCATATGAAACATCCTGTATAAAAGGCAACATGCTTCCGCCGGTAACCTGGGCTTTCATAATGCGTTCGAAGCAATCCATCAATGCAGGAAATTCTACCGGACCGATTTCTCTTTTTTTCCAATAAAAGCGAAACAGGCGCAACACATTTTCAATATAGCTGAGGTAACGTACTTTCTCATTATTGTTGGGCAACGAAGCATTCATTTCAACCCAATCCTGGAGTTCGTTCACTTTCCTGTAAAGTACATCGGTAACCCGAAGGTTGATCTCTTCATTATTGCCCACCCGTACATAGTCGTCCTGCTTCCCATCTGACTTATCAAATAATTTCTGTTCCAACCTGATCTTATCATGAAAATATTGCCTGTAGATGGGAATCGTTACCGTATCGACGGAAGCCAATGATCTGCTGTAACCAAGTAAAAGGAATATGACTGTGTATAAAATTCTCATTTGACTGCCTGAAATGCAAATATGATACAAATTAACGGTATTGATGAACAAGTAGAGATACAATTCTCGGCCCATAAGCTGCTCCTGCTTAACAATTTGATAATATTATAACTTTCATTTAACGAGGGCTTGCTGCCATTGAAAAGCTAATTTTGTGTAACGATAAACATTATGAACAGCGGAAAAAAGATTTTGATTGCAGATGACGAACCCGATATCCTGGAGATCATCCAGTATAACCTGCAGGCTGAAGGTTACGAGGTTATTACCGCCAAAAATGGCGACGAAGCCCTGGAAAAGGCTAAGAAAAACCTCCCCGACCTGGTAATGCTCGATATCATGATGCCTGGAAAGAATGGGATTGAAGTTTGCAAACTCTTGAGATTAAACCCTGATTTTCAAAAGACCCTTATCGTTTTTCTCACGGCGCTTAGTGATGAAGGAACCGAAATTAAAGGCCTTGAAACAGGAGCCGATGATTATCTCACTAAGCCTATCAGTCCGAAGGTATTGGTAAGTAAGGTGCATGCATTGTTCCGCCGGTTCAATAAAGTTGAAACAGGCATTGTGAAGATCGGCGACCTGCAGATCGACAGGGAAAAATACAATGTAAAATACCAGGACCAGGATATCATCCTGGCCCGGAAAGAATTTGAACTACTCTCATTACTGGCATCTAAGCCCGGGAAAGTTTTTTTGCGCAACGAGATCCTGAACCAGATATGGGGAACGGAAGTGATCGTGGGCGACCGAACCATTGATGTTCATATCAGGAAGATCAGGCAGAAATTAAACCTGGATTGCATTACCACGGTGAAGGGCGTTGGTTATAAATTTGAATTATAACTTAACCAATAGCAAGCCTAAAAGAATAAAAAGTTAAAATCATCGGAAATTCAATCAAAAGCTGATAGCTTGCGGTTCGGCAACATTGCATCATGCTTTCTAAAAAGAACTTAAATCCACAACAACTTTCCGCGTTAACGGCGCTGGCCCTATCCGTTCCCATTGCGGCGGGTATTTATTTTTTCAAACCGGTATGGTGGATCGCCCTTGTTTCATTGGTCGTTATTTTCCTGGGCAGTTTCGGCCTCATTCAATTTGCCCTTCAAACTTTTATTTACCGGAAAATAAAACTGATCTATAAGCTTATTTACCAGACAAAGGCCAGTAAAAGAGAAGAGTTTTACTACAAGAATATTTTACCACAGAAAAGCATAGACGAAGTGAGGGAAGATGTGGAAGCCTGGGCCGAACAACGCAAAAAGGAGATTGAAATCCTGCAACAGAATGAAGTGTTCAGGAAAGAATTCCTGCAGAACCTGAGCCATGAATTAAAGACCCCGATCTTTTCGATCCAGGGATATGTAGATACATTATTGAACGGCGCTTTGCACAATCCCGAAGTGAATACCAAATTTTTACAGAGCACTGCCCGCAATGTAGAACGGCTTGTAAACCTGGTAGATGATCTCGACGAAATTTCCAAATTGGAAAGCGGGGAGCAGCAATTATATTTTCAAAATTTCATCATACAGGATCTGTTGAAAGATGTGTATGATTCTCTGTATATCAGGACCAAGGAAAAAGAAATAAAACTCACCATCAAAAAAGGTTGCGAATTTCCTTTAACAGTGTATGCCGATAAGGAAAAGATCAGGCAGGTGCTCATCAATTTTGTAGACAATGCCATTAAATACGGCAAGAACAATGGCACGATAGAAGCCAGTTTTTACAATGTAGACGGCAAAAATGTTTTGATCGAGATCAGTGATGATGGCGCAGGTATTTCAGAAGAACACTTACCAAGGATATTTGAGCGCTTTTACCGCACAGACCTTGCCCGTAGCCGTAAAGGTGGTGGTAGTGGCCTGGGACTATCGATATGCAAACATATCATTGAAGCGCATCACCAGGCCGTACATGTACGCAGTAAAATAGACGTAGGCAGCACCTTTGGCTTTTCGCTTCCCGCCGGGAAATAAGCATTATAACGATTCCCCATATACGCTTTTATTTTCTTCCTTTTACATTTGCTCCCCCATTCCATTCACATGTTGAAATAAACAATGCTATATACCTGCTGCATAAAAAAAGCCGGCATGTTTATCACATGCCGGCTTTATAATGTTTACCGTGAACCGGTAGTTGATTATTTTTTGAGGATGGTGAACTCAACCCTGCGGTTAAGCTGCCTTCCTGCGTCGTTGTTATTGGTAGACACCGGCTTGGTTTCACCATAGCCTTTTGCTACAATCCTATTGGCCTCAATGCCTTTGGATAACAGGTATTCTCTTGCAGAACGTGCCCTGTCGTTTGACAATGCCAGGTTTGCGCTGTATCCGCCGATCTTGTCTGTGTGTGCAGAAAGTTCAATCACCATATTCGGATTGGCTTTCAACAGGCGAACTACTTTATTGAGTTCGGCAAATGACTCAGACCTGAGGATAGACTTGCTGAAATCGAACAGGATATTTTTCAGGCTAACGATCTGTCCTTCTTCGATTGGTTCGCTTCCATCAGCATCCAGGCTATCAATATCCCTGCGGATCTCTTTTCCGTTAGAATCAAGATTCTTGCTCAATTCGATCGGGGTCATGTAGAGGTCGCGGTGAATTTCCTGGTAAGCAGATACTTTCGAAAGATCTACGGTATCCAATATCGGGAAGAAATTATCTGCTGATGCTCTTAAGCTGTATTTCTTTCCATAAGGAAGTGTGATTTTATAACTACCATCTACAGGACTAGATAAAGCATTTCCTTCGTTATTTTCGCCAGGGATCAGGTCGTATAAAAGAGGAACACTCATGATCTCTTTCGTTTTGGCGTTGTACACTTTACCATAGATCAATGCAACCGTTTTGGGCCGTTGGCTTTCATCAAGTTTAATGCGAACAAGGTCGGTTTGTCCCAAAGAATTCTGTGAGCTGGCAAAATATCCGTATTCCCCTTTTGCATCAACTGCAAAGTATGCGTCCCATTTTTTGGTGTTGATGATGGCGCCCATATTTACGGGTTCGCTCCATTTTTTCCATGAATCATCAAGTCTTTTCGACATCCAGATATCGTGTTCTCCATGTCCTCCTGGGCGATCACTCGAAAAATATAAGGTGGTATTATCTGCTGCCAGGAATGGAGATATCTCATCATAATCAAACGTGCTGATGGTTTCACCTAAGCTTTCTGGTTGAGTCCAGTCGTTATTCTCTGTAAGCCTGCTTACATATATATCATTGCTGAGGCTGTTTTTTTCTTCAGAAAAATACAGCAACAATGTTTTACCGTCGTTTGACAGGAATGCGCCGGAATAATCATCATGCGACATTTTATCATAACCCCTGATGTTGAGTTTTTCCGGTTTCGACCAACCTTCAACAGATTTATTGCAGATTGAAATTCCGCGGCCTGCAAATTTGCCATTTACATAAGCACCCCTGACCAGGATCCTGTTGCCTTCGGGAGAAACCCAGAAAACAGCATTCTCTTTTTGATCATTCAATGGAGTTGTAGCATGTTTGGCGGCGCCCCATGCTCCATTCTCCAGTTCGGAATACCAGATATCCTGGGCTCTCTTATCCGATTTGAAGAGTGTATTCTGGGGGTTTCCTTCAACCACGAAATATAAAAGCTTTCCATCGGCAGAAATGGTGGGACGTACTTCGGCAAATGCAGAATTCACCTGTTTTCCCAGGTTTTCTACTTCGGTTTGTGCATAGGAATTACCTGCAAGAATGCATACGAATGCATTAAAAAGGATTTTTTTCGTCATGTTATGTTGCATGGTTTTATTTTACCAAAAATTGGTTTTCTTATAGAATTTAGTTCCGGTTGTTGTATTGCGTTTGTAAGATAAGATCAATGCAACCTCATTACGTTTAGCACTATATGCACTAAACTTTTTCGAGTTAAAAGGATGTTCGTAGCTATACCTGATATTGGCTATTTTACCAATGTTGATGTTCAGGTAAGGCATGATTGTTCTGAACGAACGGGTATACAAGCCAAAATTGATATTGTAGTTCGTAGATGGATTCGTTTTATACAATTCAACACCCGACCAGAAAGAGATGATCTCTAAACTGTCGCGGAACGACTTACTGCGGTAATACAATCCTTCCTGCCAGTAAATGTTTTTCTGAACAAAACCCCATTTATCGTTTAGCCTTAACCGTAACATAGAATGTGCGGTGATACGGTGACGGAGTTTTGATTCATCATCTTTATCAAAAATGTCAATCTTCGGATAAAATAAATGATACATCGCAGCGCCGATTTCAAATGCAACTGCATCTGTAACCATACCATAATAACCACCGGCATTAAAATCAACATAGTTCTTTTTGGATACCCTGTTGCTGGGCACGCCTTGCGGGTAGCGGAATGTTCCACCGGAAATTTCCTTATCGTATGCAGTACCTTTTGTTTCGTCAAGATTCCCTTCTGCATAGGTCACCTGTGCACCAAAACCGAAGAATTTATTTCTCCTGTTATAAAAGTGACGGGCAAGAGAGGCGGTATAAAAACTGGCTGATAACGGAGCATTCTTATCTCCGTAGTGTGTGTAGTTAAAACCTACTCCCCAATAACCTCCCGGCTTTTTGCGGGGGCCTACTTCATCTTTGGCCTCACGTACAGGCTTAGCCGCAGAGTTGGCTTCGGTTTTATCGTTTGGCATGAACATTTCTTCATCGCCGCTGCTGCGATATTTTCCAAATTTTGCTTCCAGGAAAACATTCTGGTGCTGCATACTGGTAATGTTCGACTCCTGCCAGCTGTATAAGGCGCCCAGCCTCATTTTACCGTCGAAGCGGCCTGTTAAACTCGGATTGATCAACATCGGGGCGCTGCCAACCTGGGAGAAACGGGAATTCTGGGCAATAGACCAATGAGAAATCAATAAAAAAATTACAATCAGTAATTTCTGGATTTTCATAAAATGTAATTTATAGATCTGAATTAATTTTGGTAATTGTATTGATTGATCCTGTTGCCAGAACGGAAATTGACTACTTTCTTTTCACCGGAAACCACTGATTGGTATTCCGGGAGAAGGTCTTTAATGACCACTTTAAACAATTCGGGCTCATAGAAATTTTCCAAAGCCTGCAGTTTAGCAATTATATTTTCGGCTTCCGAAATGCTGTGAACATTTTCTTTACTGATCATGATCTTTTCATGATGGGTTTCCTTCATCTCTTCAGAATCGGAGAACAGATCTTCGTATAATTTTTCCCCGGGCCTTTCTCCAATGAACTGTATTTTCATATCTACATCTGGAGTATATCCTGCAAGCCTGATCATATTCCTCGCAAGATCTACAATTTTAACGGGTTCGCCCATATCAAATACAAAAACTTCGCCGCCTTCGGCCATCACAGACGCTTCCAGTACCAACTGGCATGCTTCGGCAATGGTCATGAAATAACGGATCATATCGGGATGGGTAACCGTAACCGGTCCTCCATTTTGTATCTGCTTTTTAAATAACGGAACTACTGAACCATTTGAACCCAGCACGTTTCCAAACCTGGTAACAACAAAACAGGTGTCGTTCAAAGTAGATGAGAACGATTGCACAATGATCTCTGCAAGCCTTTTGGTGGCTCCCATCACACTGGTAGGGTTAACCGCTTTATCGGAAGAAATAAATACGAATTTCTCAACTTTATACTGAACGGCCATCTGCACTATTTTCCAGGTGGCGATGACGTTCGTTTGTACAGCCTGCCAGGGAAATTCTTCCATTAATGGAACGTGTTTATAGGCTGCAGCATGGTATATAATGTGAGGATGAAACTCTTCGAATAAGTTTGTCATCATCTGCTCATCACGGATATCGGTAAGCACGAAACGATAATCTATACCGGAATGTTTTCTTTTCAATTCCTGTTGAAGATCGTATAAAGCGCTTTCCGAAAAATCAACACAAATAATCAATGATGCATCATGTTCAGATAATTTACGAACGATCTCGCTGCCAATAGAACCTGCTGCCCCGGTAACCATAATGGTTTTTCCTTTCAGGCTTTCTGCCACGTGCTCATCATATAACTGGATCGGATCACGGTTCATGAGATCGTTGATATCGATAGAAGCAAGTTTATCGAGGTTGAATTTGGCGCTGAATAAAGACTGGATCGAAGATATTTCCCTGATCCTTACTTTAAATGGCAAGGTATCTTCCAGGAATTGAGCTTTCCTGGCCGGGCTCAGCATTTTATTGGCAATGATGATATCCGTCACTTCATTCTTCAGCACAAAATCTTTCAACTCCTTACTTGCATCCAATACTTTCACACCGCCGATATACCGGCCGATCTTATTTTTATCATCATCCAGGAAGGCCAGTAAATTAAACTCATTTTCGTAATGGGTGCTGATCGATTTTTTTAGAAAAACGCCCAATTCACCGGCCCCATAGATCAACAATCTTTTTTGGTCGCCGCTTTTTTTAGAACGGTTATAATAGAAATAGAGGTAACTGATGATGAACCGGCTACCGATAATATAAATAGATGTGATGAAGAAACTGATGAGAAATAATTCTGGCTTCAACTGAAATTTCTGAGGAAGCACAAACTTTGCACTGGCACTTAGAACATGAATCAGGAAGATAATACCGATAAGATTCAGATAGTCTTTGCTGTTGAAAAACCGAATTACTTTTTTATATATTTTGAAAACCGACCATGCGAGGATACCCAAACTAAGGTGAATAAGGATCCTGTAAAAGATGGTCTGCAAAGGGAATTCACGGATCGATAAGAGCCTGTAATTTACCAGCAACGCAGAAACCAGGCCCAATACAATCAGCGCCTGATCGCCGATCAGCACAAATTGAGAAGGTCTTATGGAATTCCTTGTAAAAAATTTCATACTAAACATTTTTTAATTTCACTAACAACAAGATTCAAACTTTCACGAGTAGTATTGGATCCACTGGGCAAGCATAAACCTGTTTCAAACAATTCATCAGAAACGCCGTTGTTGTAAGCCGTGCAGGCTTCAAAAACAGGTTGCTGATGTAAAGGCTTCCACAATGCCCTAGTTTCAATATTTAGTTTTTCTAGTGATACCCTAACTTTTTCATTTGTGCCCGGCTCCCAAACATCCTTGCTGAACAACACCGTTGTGAGCCACCTGTTCGAAAAAAATCCGGTTGGCTCTTCAGGAAAATACATTCCTTTCACAGCACTCAATTCATTTTTATAAAATTCAAATATTTCTCTTCTTTTTTCAACCCTTAGTGGAAGTACTTCCATCTGTCCACGGCCAATTCCTGCCAACACATTACTAAGCCGGTAGTTATACCCGATCTCTTTATGAAGGTAATATGGAACGGCTTCACGGGCCTGTGCCGAAATCTTCCTTGTTTTACTTATCAGCTCAGCATTGTTAGATGTCAAAGCGCCACCACCACTGGTAGTAATAATCTTATTCCCATTAAAACTAAGAATCCCTACGCTGCCAAAACTACCACACGCTTTATTTTGATAAGTACTTCCCAATGCCTCTGCTGCATCTTCAATTAAAGGAATACCATATGACGCTGCAATAGCAATAATCTCATTCATTTTTGCCGGCATGCCATACAAATGAACCACGATGATGGCAGCAGGTTTTTTACCTTTCGAAACCTGGTCATCGATTGCAGTTTTCAGCAAAGCAGGATCCATATTCCAGGTATCTTTTTCGCTGTCAACAAATACGGGTTCTGCTTTACAATAGGTGATGGGAAAAGCCGAAGCGGCAAAAGTAAAACTCTGGCAAATAACAACATCTCCTTGTTTAATACCTAATATTTCAAGCGCCAGGTGTAAGGCACCGGTTCCGGAATTCAAAGAAACTACTCCGTCAACATTTAGGTACGTTGTTAATTGCTTTTCAAAGGCATCTACATTGGGGCCTAATGGTGCAACCCAATTTGTTGCAAAGGCTTCTGCCACATATTCTTTTTCCTTTTCGCCCATATGTGGTGACGAAAGCCAGATTCTATCCACTACAGATTTATATTTAATGAAATGGTCAAATTATCTTTCAATCAAGATAACGGATTAGGTGTTAAGCCTTAAAGATAAGTTAAAATATAGAATTTTTTAATGAAAACCATATTATTTAATGATAAATTAGCTATTTATTTAATATGTATGGAACTTTACCGGTTTAGCCGGTATTCCTACTGCTGTGCATTTTGCAGGCAAAGACTTTGCCACAACGGCTCCAGCCCCAATAATTGTTTCTTCTCCAATATTGAGCTGGTTGATTATTTTTGCACCGGTTCCAACATAAACAGCCTCCCCGATCTCTACTTCTCCTGAAATATTTACCGCCGGCATAAAGGAAGCATAATCTCCAATGATCGTATCATGCCCAACAGTACAAGCCAGGTTTAAAATGACATGCCTGCCTACCTGGATATCTACGGTGAGGATATTTCCTGCACAAATAATACAACCTTCTCCCAGGGTTATGTTCGTTTTTCCTTTACAAACCGATGGATGTACGAGGGTAGGAAATTCAACGAGTGGATTTTTTACCTGCTGAATGATCTTTCGTTTTACCAAGGGGTTGCCAATGGCGAAAACGATCTGCAAAGATTCCTTCCATTCATTTAATGCCGATGTGCCGCCAAGGAAATGACGGTCATCGATATTACGTACATGTGAAAAATCATCGTCAAAATACCCTATAAAATCCCAGGTTTGCTTTTTTTCATTGATATCATCGATCAACCATTTCACTTCCCGGCCAAATCCGCCGGCTCCGAAAATTGCAATTTTTTTCATGTAAGTAAATTTTAACCTTTGAAGGCATCCATGGTAGCTTTCCCATCCTGGGTGATTCCCTCAGCGTGAATGATATTTTTAATGGTCATAAAGAAAATTTTCAGATCCAGCCAAAAAGATTGGTTGGCCACGTACCACGTATCCAGTTCAAATTTCTTTTCCCAGCTGATGGCATTCCTGCCGTTAACCTGCGCCCAACCGGTGATTCCGGGCTTTACCAGGTGGCGTTTGCGTTGTTGCTCATTGTACAAAGGAAGGTATTCTACCAGGAGCGGTCTTGGCCCGATCAGGCTCATGTTGCCGATCAGCACATTGAATAACTGGGGAAGTTCATCGAGTGATGTTTTGCGCAACATGGCACCAAATGGTGTAAGCCGCTTCTCATCGGGTAATAATTGCCCGGAAGCATCCCTGGCTTCGGTCATGCTCCGGAACTTGACGAGATGGAAAATCTTATCGTGATAACCAACTCTCTTTTGTACGAAAAAAAAGCGTCTATGCCCGGTCGCTAGTAACAGGATTATGATAATGATCATCACGGGCAGAAAAACAACAAGGGCCGTGAACGATGCCAGGATATCGAAGAATCTTTTAATAATATGGCTATAAAAAAATTTCATATTAATCATGCATTCAACCGGCCCTTTTGTTTCAGCCATTGCCGGTACTCGTCCAACAGGATATTCCACAATTGCTGTTGGTCGTAATTGGTTCGTATTTTTAACTGGATGGCTTTTGCAAACCGATCGGTTGTTGCCGGATCTTTGCGGGCTGCCAGCATAGCGCTTGATAACGCTTCCGTATTTTTTGGCGGCACCAGTGTGCCATTAATCCCATTCTCTACAATTTCATTGCAGCCATTGATATCAGACAACAGCAACATACATCCCATGCTGCCAGCCTGCAAAGGTACATTTGGAAATCCTTCCCGGTAGCTTGGAAAAACAAGGATCTTCGAAGCGGCCAGGTAAGGCCTGATATCTTTTTGAAATCCCCAGCACCGGATAAACCGGGAGTTTTTAAGCAATTCTTTTTGTTGTTCGTTGAGAGGATCCAGCTCAGGCTCTTCCTCTCCCAGCAACCAGAGCCTGTCACCAGGATAGCGACTATTGATCTCCGTGAATGCATCCAGCATTTCACCAATGCCTTTATCCTTTACCAGCCGGCCAATGAATACCCATATCCATGCACCAGGTTGAACATTTTCAGCAGCCAGTAATTGATCGGCTTCCCGTTGTATATTTTCATCTACAGAAAAATATTTACTATTGATACCATTACTCGATCCCTTTCCCAACACTTTCATTTTACCCAATGCAATATGCTGCTGTTCCAAAAACCGCTGCTGTACCATGGAATTGGGATATATTCTGCTGGCAGGCGTAGCCGTTAGTTTCTCCACAAATCGCAACAGTTTACGCATGAAGCCGGTGGTTTCCACCCATGGAAGTCCGGCAATTGTATGCAACCGAATAGGTACACCACTCATCCATGCTGCCCACATGCCCAGCAAACCTGCTTTTGGAGTATGGGTATGAACAATATCGGGTTTAAGTTTCCTGAAAATACGAATGAGTTTTACCAGGCATACCAGGTCCTGCACCGGGCTTATTTTTCGGGTAAACGGTACCGTTATATGCCTGCATTGCTCCTGTGCTTCCAACGCCTTCACTTCCGGCCCGTCGCTGCTGATCATTACTACCTCAAAGCCCTGTTCCTGCATGAATTTCATCTGCCCTTTTAAAAGCACCTGCATCGAAACGGGAACGGTGGTTATGCGAATGAGTAGCGGCATGGATAATTTTTGTGCGTTCCTGCTTATTTTTTTAATAACTTTTCTGTGATCTCATTCATGGTAAGACTCATGAATCCATATTGACTCCTCAATTTGTTGAAATGTGCAACGATCTGCTCTAATTCGCTGAAGCATTCCTTTGGATTATTGCCGAAATTATGCGGGTGCCACCAGATATGGTAATACGCATTTTTCCTGGCGGCTTCAGTCATTTCATTTAAGATACGGCGCATCTTCAATTTATTCTGGACTGGCTGGCCTGGTTTCCATGGACGATAAAGCCTGGTAGCGGGCAATTGAAGCGGCAGTCCGTTGGAAATATTGATGTCTTCCAGGCTTACCATTTTAATGGGTTGAAACTTCAGGTATGCGTCACCGGCACGAAAGAGTTTCTTCATGAATGATGAACCGGTAGCCGGTGCCCAATACCAGATATCCGGACTGGACCGTACCGACGTTATCCCCAGGTCGCGGCAAACAGAAAGATATTCCTGGTTGAACTGGTTTCGTGGGAAGACCAATGATTTTAAACTGATCCCTTTTTCAGCTGCTACCCGGCAGGCCATCTCCAGGTCGTACCGGAATTGGTCTTTGGTCTGACCTTTTTCAAGACAAAAATAATGTGCATAGGTATGGGTACCTATTTCCTGGTTTGGCGTTGACTTTATTTTATCAACCAAGGTGGGTGCAAAATGATATGGATCTTCTTCGCCCATAAATCCATGCCGGTTGATCCATTCATACGCTGATACGGCAGGATTATCAAAAGTGGGCAACTCTGCAGGCTTACCTTCCTCCCATTCCTTCCGGTTATGGCGAAATAACATGCCAACGGCCGCCCAGGTTACATGAATGTCCTGGCCGGCAAATAGTTCCAGTTTTTTTGGAATGATGTCGCGGGTATTGTTGAAATAACGCTGCGCATTTTCATCCATCAGCATATTTTCGAAACATCCCCAATGAAGTTCGAAGTCGAGGGAAATACAAAAAACACCCGGGTAAGCCATGATCTGAATATTTTCGTCTACCCTATCCTGTTATTTTGAAGATAGCTCTTCGAAAAATAATATTTATAGGAAATCGCTTTACAATAAATGATAAAGAAAAATGGCATCAACTGGGCCTTTTGCCGCATGGCGATGCCAAGGTTACCTGTAACCTGTGCCAGGGCAAATGATGCAAATAGAAAGAAAAACAGGCATATCCTGAACCAACCATTCCAATCACCCCAATACATAACGCCCTGTTTAATAACTATAAAAAACATATACAGGTAAACAAGGTTTTCAAAAGAAACGATGATGCCCAGCAATCCCTGTCCATCGAAGAACAATGGCCTGAACCAAAAGGTAAACAGTTTCATGAACAGCCCGTAATTCTGTATATCCACGCCTGTTGTAGCTTTACCAAGTTCAGCTGCCCGATGGCTGAGGCTTGAAGAAGAAAGGATATCTAAGCTGTCGGTTTCTGCAAACTTCAATACATCATCACTGATATAAATAAAAATAATACCCGCTGCCAGGAAAATGAACCAGCGCAGGTAAGGTTTAATTCCCGAGTTGGTCAATATAACTCCAAGCATGATGCTTACCACGGCTGTAAATAAAATATGAGGCCTGATCATGAACGTGAGGAAACCACCGATCACCAATGCGATAAAGCGCCGATTGAACCTGCTCAGTCCGTATGTAAAAAAGGCCAGTCCAAGTAAAATAACACTCCCTTTCCCGAGCGAAGAACTCCAGAAATGAAGATTAGGCAATAAAAAAACCAATTCAATGCCAGTCAGATTATGCCATACTGGTTTGAGTTGAATATTTTCTTTTGCCGTGATATAGAAAAGTAAAACCGCGATATATCCAAAAAAGGAGAATATGATCATGGTTGCGTAATACGACAAACCAAAAAGACTGGCAAAAGGCCATGCCAGGAAATGAATGAAGGGTGTACCTATGCCCCATAGTTCAAGCCAGTTTACAGCAGCTGTAGTTTTTGAATAATATGCAATTGAATCACTGGTTGTATTGGCCGCATACACCATGTATGCGGTGGAAAGGAGGAAGTGAATGCAAAACATCAACCATACATAGCCTTCTGATGCCATGCGGAATTTATTGCTGATGGCCTTGATGAGGTAAGCGTTTACCAGTACAATTAATAATATGACGAGTGCTACATCCATATTTAAAATAGTTCCATGGAACCAAGCGAAGGTTGCCAATGAGCAAACTGGTTAAATTGAGACAGGTCTGTCATGGCCAGCGGCCTGGTGGTGATCACGGGTCCTTTCCTGAATGGACCGTAAAACCCGGGCAGATGATTTTTCCCTGGTAAAAATAAAGGAGAAGATGCCGCAGAAACCAATGCAGGCCGAATATGCCGAACCAATTTCCTGAATGCTTTCATGGCTGGCTTTGTACCGGTATATCCTGTTTCTGTCCAGGCTTCGCAAATGCGCAATTCAATGAAGCGATTCATTTTTTTCAACCTGAAAATGAAACCAAATTCGCCAGGTTCTACCAGTGCTCCATATTTAGCTACCGGGCAATGGTTATATCGCCAGTCAAGGTAATTATAATCAATGGGTGTATAATATGCGCCTTTGTGCAAAGGCAGTGATAGTGTATTTTGAATGGGTAATATGGCTTTATCTACCGGGTAATCGTTGTAGCATTGCTGAATGGCCTTATCGGCGTGTAAGCGTGGCAGTAAGCTACCCGGCCCAATAAAAACCGGCAGGCGGCCTGCCTGCGACCAGCCCATTTTCAGGTATCCCTGCATACTAATGGGGTTGGGAGAATTAAAAACCATATCCACTCCTTCCTGCTTGCATTCCTCAACAGCCTGCATGGTTAGTTTGCGAAAAATGCCTTTCCCCTGGTGTGCGGGATCTGTGGCGGTGTCTACGGCTCTAACTGCAGTTACTGTTCCTTCTGCAGACAACCAACGCCAATGCATAAACGCCCGAAGCCCGATGATCTTATCTTCTTCCTTTGCCAAAAGCACTTTTGATTCACCGAAGGGATTCTGAAAATGTTTCCAGGAAAAATACGCTTCCGTTTTTGGCGTCAGCACTTCCCCGATGCTCAGCTTGAGCAGGTCAATGATCTGTGGAAGATCGTTATGATGAGCCTGTGTTATATTCATTGATACAAATGTAATTAAGGCAGGATGGATTTGTATAATAATTCTGTTTGCTGCACCATTGATTGCAGGCTGAATGAATGGATCACCCGTTGCCTGGCTTTAGCGCCATATTCCCTGATCATTTCGGGATGCTGTAACAGTTTTGTTAACGGTTGTTCAAGGGTTGTCCACTGTTGCAGTGGCACCATAAATCCATCTTCCTGGTCGCGAATCACTTCCTTGATACCACCGGCATCAGTACATACAACAGCACATTCCATGCTCATGGCTTCGAGTAAAGCAACCGGCAACCCTTCAAATTCCGATGTCATCATAAATATATCCATGGCCGATAACCAGGGAAGCACGTTTGTTTGCAAGCCGGGCATAATAATCGCATCCTCCATTCCCTGTTCTTTCAGGTATGCTCTTATTTCGGGATTCAGGATACCATCACCCACAATGCAACCCCGGATAGAAGGAAACTGCTGATGCATTTTTTTAAACACATCTATCCATTCCTTCAATCGCTTTTGAAAACGAAATACAGCAATGGTGCCGATAAATATACAATCGGGAGCAATGCCATTGGCTTTTCTTGTTTCCAATCCGGCGGCCGGGTTGCGTACAAAAAAATCTACATTTACGCCATTGAGAATGGTTTGAACCGGAATCCTGGGATGTATATTTTTCCTGATCGATTCGGCTACATCCGCAGAAACCGCTATGGCTTTTGTTTGAAAATTAAAACTGTATTTATTGATGTACTTCGTGATCCAATGATAACGTTCCTGTTTGTTGTGTTCGGAATAGATCACAGGGATACCTGTTCTTTTGTGAATATACCTGCCTGCAAAACCTGCCCATGGCAGATGGCAATGTACAAGGTCGATTTTATTATCGCGGATATACCGGATCACTTCATTGATCTTTAGTACGATGTAAAAGTTATTCTTTGCGGGAATATTTTTTACAATGCCTCCCTGTTGCTGAAGGCCTTCCACCATTTGATTTTTCCATGGAAGGAAATAGATATAATGAAATTCGAAAGCCTGCTTATCATGCTTCTTCAGGGTTTCCTGGAGCAGCATCTCTGCACCTCCACGGCCAAGCGATTTAATCAAATGCAATACTTTCATATCAGTGTATAAAACCAGTATTAATTTTTTTCGTCCAGGATGTCTTTGTATAAAATTTCAAAAGCATCCAGGCATTGCCGTAAGCTATAATGTTGCTCAACAAATTTTTTAGCATTGGCTCCCATTTCTTTTCGAAGAGCTGTTTGTTGTAAGAGGGTAACAATGGCTGCTGCAAATTGATCTGCATGGTGGTTTAAAAGTAACAGGCCTGTTTCGCCATCTATCACCACTTCTCCTACACCTCCTGCTTTTACTGCCACAGTTGGCAATGATTGCATGCCTGCTTCCAGTACCACGCCTGGAACTCCTTCAATGGTACTGCCCATGATAAACAGATCTGATCCTGCCAGTAATTGTTGTACTCCTTCCCGGTGACCAGCAAAAAAGATGGCCTGGTCAAGTTTATTATCATTCACAAAAGTCTGTATCGCTTGAAAATTTTTTCCTTCCCCGATAAAAAGCAGTTTGGCGTTACCGATAGTAAGTAACACTTTTTGAAAACTTTCTATTAGAAAAGGATGGTTTTTTTCGTCGGAGAACTGGCCAATATGAATAATGAGCGGGGAACTTGCATTAAAACCAAATTCAGCAGCGATCTTTTTTCTCTCCGAAACCTGGTCGAAGCAAAATGAAGGAATACCACGCCGGATGAGCTTAGTTTTAGCAACGGGGTATTGATACGTTTTTACGAGGTCTTCCAGTGATTGTTGCCCAACAGACGTAACCCTGTTTACCTTTTTAAACAAAAACCGGTTAAATGTTCTCTTCCAGGAATCTTCTTTTGCCCATGAACTTACCATGCTGATATTGCGGTAAACAATATTCAGGCGTGGATTCACCAGTTTGGCAAATACAGCATATTTAAGCGTATCCGACCCATTTGCTTGTATGATATCGGGCTTAATTTTTTTGATTAGTTTAATCAATTTAAAAAGCAATCCAACGCTGAATGGCGATTTACTGCCATCAAGATCTATATTAACAACCGAGCGTGCTGTGAGCGTATTCGCAGGAGCTTTATACAATCCTGCGAAATAAACTGTATGACCCGCATCTGCGAGTAAGCCGCTTAATTCTGCAGCGAATACTTCTGCTCCCCTGTACTGGCGTTTGGTTACTAATTGCAGTATCACCATATTATTGAGCCGTCAGCCAGTTTTTAAATTGAATGACACCATCTTTGAATGAAGTGGCAGGGTGATAATCCAAAGCGTTGGTGGCTTTGGAAATATCGGCATAGGTGATCGGTACATCTCCCATTTGCTCAGGCAATTGATTGATGATGGCTTTTTTACCCAGTACATCTTCAAGGGTTGTGATCATTTCTGAAAGGGAAACCGTTTGGTGATTGCCCAGGTTGAAAACTTCAAAAAGAGTTTTGTCGTAATGAATGGCCTTTATGATTCCTTGCACGGTATCGGCAACGTAGGTATAATCTCTTCTTGTACTTCCGTCGCCAAAAAACTGGATTGGTTGTTCGGTTAGGATCTTTTTACAAAACAGGTGAATGGCCAGGTCGGGGCGTTGGCGAGGACCGAAGACCGTAAAAAATCTCAATGCAATAAAACGGATACCATACAAATGACTATACACATGGCCCATTAGTTCGCCCGAAATTTTTGTGCTGGCATATGGACTGATCGGGTTGAGATCGGTATCTCCTTCTTTCCATGGATAATTTTTATTGATTCCATAAACACTGCTGGAAGAAGCGAATACAAACTGTTTGATATTATGCCGGCGGGCAAACTCCAGCATATTCTGCGTGCCTTTCACATTCACATCCTGGTAGGCGATGGGATTTTCAATAGACGGTCGTACACCTGCTTTGGCTGCCAGGTGTACAATGGCCACATACGTTCCCGTTAGTTTTTTCTCCAGCTCTGCTTCGTGTAAAATATCCAGTTCAATAAAAGTACAGGACGGATTCTTTATAAATGAAGCGATATTTTTTTCCTTCACTGCCCTGTCATAAAACGGGTCGAAGTTATCTATAATAGTAACTGCATAATTACTTTCCAGTAATTTTTCAACCAGGGTGCTACCGATAAATCCTGCACCGCCTGTAACAATGATTTCTTTTTTCTCCTTTTCCATACGTTTTATATCAATGCTTGCTGATCAACTTTGTTTTCAACTACTTCTTTGAGAAACGTTTCATACTGATGTGCAATCATGTTGATGTCGAATCTTTCGCAGGCGACCTGCCTGGCCCTTTTACCCATTTCGATCATCGAAGGATAAGATTCAATCATCCTGTTCATGGAAGCAGCGAGTTCGTTTGTATTTTTTACCGGGTATATTACCGCAGTGTCGTTGCTTACGGCTTCGAGGTTCATGGGAATGTTGGATGCAATGATGGGAATACCTGCGATCATGGCTTCCACCAGTGAGCCACTGAAGCCTTCATACCAGGAAGGAAATACAAAACAATCTGCGTCGTATAATTTTCGCCAACCGTTCGGAACTTTTCCATGAAGGGTTACCCGATCGGACAGTTGCAGTGTTTGTACTAAAGATTCCAGTTTCTTCCTGAACAATCCTTCTCCATAAATATCCAATTGAATATTGGGATGCTTTTCGCCTACCGACTTAAATGCCTGTAAAAGTTCTTCCAACCCTTTACGCTGCAGCAAGCGGCCCACGAATACAAATTTAAATCGCCCGTTGTTATTAATCGGCTTCCATACCGGGAACAGGCTAGTTTCCCTTCCACGGTAAATGACCTTGCTGTTCTTTTTCTGTACGTGAAGTGCTTTGGCATTGCTCCTGGCTATAGATGCTGCATTGGATATCCAATAAACGGGAATCCCGGAAGTATACCTGTCGAGCAGCCAGAAAAAACGAAATTTAGCATACTGCTTTTTCTTCCGCATTTCTTCTATCCTGATATCGCCATAACTATCATTCACAAAAGTTCCTACTACCGGCGTACCTGTGATCTTTCCTGCAAATCTTGAAATGAAATTGGCCCGCATGATGGAGGAAACGATGAGGTCGGGCTTTTCTTCACGAATCATCTTTATCAACCGGCGTGTTCCGGTAAGAAGGGATCGCTTCCCTTTCAGATCTACATAACAGAGGGGGATACCCGCTTTTTCGTAATCAGCCTTCAGATCCGAGCCGGGATAAAAGTAGATGACTTTCACTTCCACGTCTTTTGAAAAATGACTGAGGATGTCGAGCGTACTTTTTTCTGTACCTGCGTTGGCCAAACTGTCTAAAGTGAAAAATACTTTCATCGGGGGCTTTATGATTTGCCGGAAACCTGGCAGGTACTCTTAACCGTTATAAATATTGGTGATATAATCTTCCGTAGCATCTTCTTTCGATATGATCTTTGCCGGGTTGCCCATGGCTACCGAATTGGAAGGTACATCTACATTAAGGTAACAGTTGGGGGCGATCAATACATTGTCGCCTACCGTTATTTTTCCAACGATCACGGCTCCCGGACCCATCCAAACGCGGTTACCAAAGGTTGGTGATCCTTTGAGACTTCCCCGTTTTGTTTCGCCAATGGTTACATTGTGTGAAAGATAACAATTGTTTCCAATCACCGTCTTGCTGTTGACCAACAAGGGGCCGAAATGGCTGATCCTGATGCCGCCACCGATCTTTGTTCCTCGTGGTATCTGGTAACCGTATTTGAAAGTGAGTTTATGGTATTGCATCCGGGCATACCGGCCCAATACAGAATACCGGCTGAGTGAATAACTCAACCTGAAAAATAAGGTAAAATGAAACCCTGTATTGCGATAGGCTTTTTTAAATGCGGCAAAGCCCAGGTCACCCGCATAGCGAAATAAGTCAGCTTTTAATAGCTCACTGGCAAGTACTTTATTGTATAATATTCGCTGCAGCATTACTTTTCTTTGATCCAGGAAACATTATTCTTCACAAGCGCTTTATGCTTTTCGAGCACATTGGAAAAATAATGGTTAAAATCTATTTTATTTTCTTCAATTTTTTCAATGGAATCAATCACCGAATCTACCCAACCAGCATCATTTACATTAGCTGACGGCAGCGGGTATTCGAATTGCTCGAACAACTCCTTTGTTTTCCAAACCAATCCTTCAATGGCTACTACCGGTACTTTTACAGCCAGCGCCATAACATTAGCATGCAGCCTGGCACCAACCAGGTATTCGTATGCTGCTATTTTTTTGGCGAAGTCAAGGTAGTCGGAAGACTCTTCCAGTACCCCAACATTATAATCTGATTTGAATTTTTCAATGATGGGAATATCCCCCAGCGGTTCATTGGTAATGAAAACAAGGTCTTTGTTGTAGCTTCTTACTTTGTCAACTATCTTGCCCACATCTTTCCAGTCGAAATTAATGAACGGGGTAAAATTGATCCCCACCAGACCATTCTTTTTTACGCCACTGTAATCGGGAGATGTTTTGATGGCGGTATCCGGCGCTATAAAAACAATATTTTCGGGAACACCGAAGGAAACGATGGTGGCTTTGGAAATAGCTCCTCTCACCACAATATGGTTCATGTTTCCATACACAAGTTTCACTATCTTTTTAAATGCATCATGTTTCACTACTACCGATTGATTTACTGCACCGGTTTTCTTACCTAGTTTCTGTGCCACCCGTAATTCCAGCATCTGCCTGAGGAAAACATGGTTATCACTTACCTCGCCTGCACCGCTGTAAATTAAAAAGTCAGAGGCATTGATCGCATTCAGCCTTTTTACATATTGCTTGTTGAATAAAAACAATTTATCAATCTTACGTTTCAATGGCCTGAGGAAGGTTTTAAACTTCTCCAGCTTCAACGATTTATTTTCGGTGAGTTTAAACTGGTTCACTTTGGAAACAAATACATTGCTGCCTGCACTCAATGGACGGTACTTTTTTACTACCGCATCGGCCCATGACTCAAACAGCCTTTCCGGGTCGGAACTTGATTTTAATTTATCAATGCTATACCCGAATAAGCCCAACGGCCTTCCGCCAACATACAGATTTTCCTTTCCAACCTCTTCTTCAAAAAGTTTTATAAGTTCCATCGAAAGGGCCTGATTGCCCAGGTTTGTTGTCTTTAATTTTGTAACCAAAAAAACTTTCTTCATAAAAAATATTTGCAAAGATAACCGAAATCAATTTTTTTATCGGCTCCTGGTATTGCGTTGACTTTAATTATTTCAATATATTTTTTCTTTACCCATCTGTCAAAAACCCTGCAACTGCACCATTTTATTAAAGGTTGGTGATTTAGCGATCAGTTCGTCAAAAGTACCCACCTGGTCTATCTCTCCTTTATTCAGGAGTATGATCCTGTCGGCATTCCTGATGGTCGACAATCGATGTGCAATGATGATGATGGTATATTTACCTTTCAGGGTTTCTATATTTTCCTGTATCTCTCTTTCTGTTTCAGAATCAAGCGCCGAAGTGGCTTCATCCATAAACAGGAAATCTACTTCCTTGTATAATTCTCTTGCAATGGATAGCCTTTGTTTTTGTCCACCGCTGACATTAATGCCATTGCTTCCCAGGCTGGCATTTTCCTGCAAAGGCTGGCTCATCACCAGTTCATGGATAGACGCTTTTTTAAGGGCTTCAAAGAAACGGGCCTTATTGGCTTCAGTTGGTTCGTCCCAGAAACTCACATTGTTGAAAATGGTATCACTGAAAATGACAGGTTCCTGGGTGATATATCCCAGTTTCTTTTGAAAACTTTCCTTGTTGAGCGATTCCAGGTTTTCACCATCGATCAATACATCTCCTTTTGTAGGAGAAAGTAAGCCTGTGATGATATTGATCAATGTCGTTTTCCCCGAACCGCTTTCCCCAACAATGGCAATGGTTTCATTTTTTCGAATGCTGATATCAATGCCATTAAGGATCTTCGAATTCTCATAATTGAAAGAAAGATTTTTCAACTCAAGGGTTTGCTTAAAGCCGCCAAAAAGTTTATTTCCTATGCGTTCCTTGCCTGCCTTTAATTCAGCATTAAAATCGGTCATATTCTGCAATGCACCGGAAACACTCAGGAACTGGTTCCAGAAATTCTGCATGCCCATTAAGGAAACGAGCGCACGGTAAAACAATAACAGGCTGAGAATAATGATGGCAATACTCTGGTGAAAATAAAGTACCTGAACGAGGATGACTGCCATTACAACAAGGATGATCAGTGGTTCACGAATAGATCCAAGCCCTGCAGCAATCAACCCGGTCTTCTTCGTTGATTGCTGAATCTTATTATTCTGTTGAATGAGTTTATCGGCATACTTATGAATAAGGCCGGTAGATTTTAGATACTTGAAGAATGAAACTTTTTGGATGAGCAATCCCTGGAATGCATGGTTGTCGGCTGTTAGTTTTTTAGAAAGCGTTTTCGTCGTTTTCTGCATTTTCCTGAAAATGATATTCGTTAATCCACCGCCAACAACAACCAGCAATGCAAATTTCGGGTTGGCTACCAGGGCCATGCTGATATACACCAACACAAAAACACCGTATTGTACCGAAATAAAATAATAGCGATAAGCTTGTTTCACTTTTTCCACTTCACCGCTGAAAGTATTCTGGATCCTGCCGGTATCGGAATTTACAAATACATTGTAACTGAAATTAGAAAGCCCAACAATATTACGGGTACGTATCATGTTGATGAATCTTTGTTCATACATCACGCGGGTATAGCCTTCGGTAAATTTCATTACACCTTTCAGGGCAAAGAAAACAAAGATCACGGTCAATACCACGCCAAGGGTTAGTGAGATGCCAAGCCAGTTAAAGATGTCGGCCAGGAAGGAAAGGTTTCCCATGTTACTGTTGTTGGCCTTTACATTGTCGCCATCAACCATCTGAAGCAAAGGTATAAACATGGCCAGCCCCAGGCCATCCATTAAACCCACGAGGATATTCAGGAACAAACTAACAAATATCCGGTATCCGAGATGCGAATAGAAGTAATAGAAATACTGGAAATATTTTTTAAAGATTTTCTTAAATGTGTTCACTTTTACAATAAGGATCTGGCGGGTAAGCGCCTTTTAAAAAGTTCAATAATGATACTATCTTTTATGCATAAGCCATAGCACCAGTTCCAGGGAGGATGCGATCAGATAAAATAGCAGAAATCAAATGGTACGGGAGGTGGTTAGCCCTTTTTCTTGCTTTCATCGGCTGAGCTTGAATAATAGCTGTAGCCATATTTTCGTTTGTAATAATAGTTGCCGTATTTGCTGCCGAAATATCCCCTGTTCTTAACGCCATTGAACACCAGCGCCATGCTTTTGAACAGGTTCCTGCGATGCCATTCGTTGATCTCCTGGATCTGTTCCCTGACCGTTTGCTGGTAGCGTGTAACGATCAACGTTACATCGGCCCAGGCGCCCAGGATCTGTGCATCGGCAACAATACCGAATGGAGGTGTATCAATGACCACGATCTCGTAGTTTGCATCGAGGTAAGCTTTTATTTTACCGATGTATTCGCCTGATATCAATTCCTGCGGATTGGGCGGAATGGCACCTGCCGGGAAAAAGTCAAGACGCTCTTTCGGGTTATTAGAAACAGACACTACGATATCTGCAGGTTCAGATTTACCGATCAGGATGTTGGTCAGGCCCGGCCTGTCTGCTGAAACACTGAGTGCCTTTGTTATTTTCGGCCTGCGAAGATCAAATTCAAGCAGCGCCACTTTCTTCCCCTGTAATGCATAACTCTTTGCAAGGTTCATCGACAAAAAGGATTTACCCTCACCGCTCACACTGGAAGTAATAAGAATATAATTTGTTTGTCGGCTGGCCGAACTGTAAAAATTGATATTGGTACGAAGCGACCGTATCTGTTCCCCGAACATAGAACGCTGTCCGCCATCGATCACAAAAGGAAGTTTTTCTATATTCTCGGCTTGTTCCAGTTCTGCGATCACCGGCATATTGGTCATGCCCTGTAATTGCTTTTTAGAAATGATCTTACGGTTCAGCAATTCTTTAACAATGGCAATCAAAATAGGCAGCAGTAAGCCAATGATAATGGCCGCAGATAAAACGATTGTGCGGGATGGCTTTAGAATGGCGTTAATCTTAACCGGCGGATACAATATTTTAGTATTCACCGTTACCGATGCTTTAGCAATGGATGCTTCTTCTCTTTTTTGCAGTAAGGTGAGAAACAAGGCTTCTTTGATATTCTGCAAACGGGTTTTGTCGATCAACTGCTTTTCTTCTCCTGGTGTACTTTGCAGGTATGCACTGGCGGTAGCAATATTCTGGCGGTAGGTTGTTTCCGCGATCCTTAAATTGTTTTTATAGTTCTCTACCTGGGCATTCATGTTACTACGCAGATCTGCCAGGTTCTTATCAATTAATTTAAGCGAAGGATTGTTTTCGGTATAGTTCAGCGATAATTTTTCCCTTTGAATAAGCAGTTGCTGGTATTGTGCCAGTGTTGATTGCAAGGCAGGATTATTTATACCAACAAACGAAAGATCTGTTTCTTTCAGGTTTGGATTTTTGATAAACTCCTCCACCGAACCGATGGTCGATTTCATGATGCTGATCTCGGTAAGTTGCTTATCGTAATCCTTCATCTTTTCAAGGTACAATTCACCATTAGCACTTGATCCGACAAAACCCTTACTGGCTTTAAAGTGTGCCAGCGCTGTTTCAATGGAATCAAGTTCTCTTCCAAGCGGCGCCAGGCGTTGTTCAATGAAGTTGATGGCTTGTGAAAAACTTTGCGATTTATCAGATTCCAATACGTGGTTATACAGTTTGATCAGTCCGTTCAGGATGTCGATTGCCCGATCGCTTGATATATCTGCATAACTGATGTTGATGATATTACTTTCCTTGGTTGTGGTAATATTAATAGCCCGGCTTAATGCAAAAGCCGCAGACAACCGGTTTTTACTATAGCAGAATATTGGAGTCTGGCTAACAAAATCTTCCAGTTTGTTTACAACAATCGTATTTCCTTTAATGCGGAAGTACTCTCCCCATTTGGCATTGCCTTCAGCAGAGTCTGCAGTAAAATGAAACCCGTTCTTTTCAGGCACAATGGAAAAATTGATCTCCGGAATATCATTTCCTGTTTTATCTACAATGTTCCATTTGATGAGGCTGTAAAAGTCTTTATTCTTAAAACGTCCCTGCGCTTCCGCATGGTATTGCAATCCCAGGCTATCAACCAATTGAGCCGATAGAGAAGGTGATTTGAAATAAGCGATCTTATCATTAAATGGATCCCTTTGTGAACCAAAAAATGCCTGGCCAATTGATACTTCTTCTTTTTGTTCTATACTTATACTCGAAGAAACATTGTAGATCACATTTACATATCTCAGGTAAATGCTTCCTGCCGCATAACCAAGCAGGCCACATAATAGTATATATGGCCAAATGGAAATGACCCTTCTGAAATCAATATCCAGTGTATTGGTTCTTGGGTTTGACTGCTTAGCAGGTTCCTTATCTGAAACGATGGCGTTATTTTCCCAAACGTTATGGTCGTCTTTAATCATTCTTATAATTTCAATAGAGCTATGAAAACAGTTAATGCAGCGCCGGTAATGGTAAGAATACTTCTGCCCGGGCTACCAGGACTCAATAATGATGAATACTTTCCTGGCATCATATATATCAGGTCGTTATTTTTAAGATAATAGTGACTGGAGAGAAATATATTCTTGCTATTCAGATCCAGCTTCGTAAAACTGCGTTCCCCACTTTCTTCGCGAATGAGCCAAACTTCATTTTTCCTGTCGAATGGATCCTGTGCTCCCGATTGTGCAATGGCTTCGAAAATGGTCATCCTTTCATTCAACATGGTTATCGCAGTTCCCAAACGGCCATTCATAAAATATACTTTGCCATTCAGGTTTACATTCACAAAAAGGTCTTTATAAAAAAATGAAAGTTTTTCCTTGATCAATGCTGAAGCTTCCAGGGTAGTCAATCCTCCAACAGCAACCTGGCCCAATAATGGAAATTCGATTTTTCCCTGTGCACTAACTAAATAACCATTATTCGCCTGTTGTACAGCATTGCTGGTACTTTGAACGTTAAATGGATTGAGGAACGCTGTCAATGCCGGATCGGTTGAGCTTACGGTAATTGCCAACCTGTCTGACCGTTGTATGCGTTGAACAGATCCCTGGTCTACTGAATCCAGCTTATGCTTGGTTGGAGCCTGGTCGTGAAAATAATATAGTCTACTGGGAGAAACACAGGCTGTTAAAGAAAGCAACCACAAAGAAATTGCTGAAATCAGTATCAGTTTATGCATAAATGAAGAAATTACAAATAAAAATAAAGTTTATACGTCATTAATGCGCAAATATCGCAAATTATTGGCTACCAGCAGCCTTTAAAGCCATGGATTTTAATATAAATGGCTTCGCCATCCTCACCCACAGGTAAAGTTCAATTGCCTGATTTTAACGTATCGTTAGCAAAGTGCGAAGATAAATTTTTAAGCCCATGGTGCCTATATTAAATGAGTAAAGCTGGTTATTAAATGGTGAATTTGGCTACATATTTAAGTTTGAACTAATTGATAGTTGTCTTTAAATATAACAAGAGTCTCTTTTTATAGAAAATTTCTTACAACCAAGGGAGGACATTAATTAAGAGTTGCTTGCAACATGGATAATCGATCCTGTTGTTGTGTGCATTAACTCCCAAGAATAATAAATAAGGAAGTAGAAGAAAATGCTCAATATTCAACAATCAATATTCAATGCTCATCTATCCAGCATCCAGTATCTAATATCCAGTATCCCGGATCTTGTATCCCGTATCCAGCATCCAGTATCCAGTATCCAGCATCCAGCATCATCCCACAAAAAAAA
>ERZ795056.743-NODE-743-length-40082-cov-55.339546_pt1 | contig 40082 bp, 37 predicted proteins | sample MGYA00375140_ERZ795056 | MGnify/ENA primary metagenome ERZ795056 (study PRJEB30185, sample SAMN05720227) | activated sludge metagenome | isolation source: Anaerobic digester | place: USA | collected 2015-03-09 ...
CGGTGAGCATCGCAGGGGCGAAATCGGATCGCGCAGCAGATTTATTCACACCCTCTGACAGGATCCGGTGATCAGATCGGAAGCCCTGCAGCAGCCCTGGCCAGCGCATCCGCATCAAGGGCCTCGAGAAGCAGCGGGCAGGCCGCACCGATCTGCAGGTAGAGCCCCTCCCCGCCCTTGCGGTAGGCGGGATCATAATGATCATTCACCAGTTCCGTGGCGAGCTGGCGCCAGGCACCGCTGGTCACAAGCGCCTGCCAGTCCGCCACACGCTCGTACCCGTGCTGGGGGACAAGACGTGCAAGCCTGCCCCGGAAGGCTTCCGGGTCGGCAATCAGATGGGCGTAGCGCTCCACCAGGTGATCCACCCGTGCCGCCAGGGGCGCCTCGATGCGTGTGCAGCGTCCATTGCGCAGAGCTTCGAAGAGGGCCGCCGGCACATGCAGGCGCCCGATGCGCCGGCTTTCCGACTCGGACCACACGGGGCGCGCCGGATCAAATGCGGTAAGCGCCGCCCACAAGGCTGTTTCGAAGGCCTTCTGGCCGGGCTGCAGGCCATCGGTCTCGCCTCCCAGCACCGAGCCGCGATGACGGGCCAGGGCTTCCAGATGAAGGATTTGCCCGCCGCGCTCGGCCAGCGCCTCCAGCACAGCCGTCTTGGCGCTGCCGGTGGGGCCACACAGGATGTTCAGTTCAAGACTACGGGGCAACGTTTCGAGATCATCCAATACACGCTGGCGAAAGGCCTTGTAGCCGCCCTCCAGGCGCCGCGCCGCCCAGCCCACCTGACCGAGCACGAGGGTCATCGCGCCGCTGCGCTGGCCCCCGCGCCAGCAGTACACCAGCGGCTTCCAGCCCTTCGGCTTGTCGAAGAGCTGATTCTCGATATGCTTGGCAATATTGCGTGATACCAGCGCCGCCCCCACCTTGCGCGCCTCAAAGGGGGAAACCTGCTTGTAAAGGGTGCCCACCCGGGCCCGCTCCTCATCATCCAGGACGGGGCAGTTGATGGCACCGGGAACATGATCTTCGGCAAACTCCGATGGCGAGCGCACATCGATAATGCTGTCGAAGTCACCGAGTTGGTCAACGGTTGCGGAAAAGGGAGCAGGATGGCTGGCCACGTGGAATACGGACGAAATGACAGGAATGAAGATGACTGAAACCGCTTTGCGACTCACTGAATTGTCTCACGGCGGCGGATGCGGCTGTAAGATCGCCCCCGCCGTGCTCAACGAAATGCTGGCCCGCATGCCTGCCGCGAAGCCCTTCGCCAATCTGCTGGTCGGCACCGAAACCGCCGACGATGCGGCGGTGTGGCGCCTGAACGATCAGCAGGCACTGATCGCCACCACCGACTTCTTCATGCCCATCGTCGATGACCCCTTCGACTTCGGGCGCATTGCCGCCACCAATGCCCTGTCGGACGTCTACGCCATGGGTGGCACGCCCATCATGGCCCTGGCCATCGTCGGCATGCCCATCAATGTCCTACCCGTGGAAACCATCGGGCGCATCCTGGAAGGCGGTGCCAGCGTCTGCGCCGAAGCCGGCATCCCGGTGGCCGGCGGGCACAGCATCGACTCGCCGGAGCCGATTTACGGCCTCGTGGCCCTGGGCTTGGCACACCCGGATGTGATCAAGCGCAACCGCGATGCCCGGGATGGCGATGTGCTGATCCTGGGCAAACCACTGGGTGTGGGCATTCTGGGCTCCGCCATGAAGAAGGGGCTCCTCGACGCAGAGGGTTATGCCCAGATGATCGCCACTACCACCCGTCTGAACACGGTCGGCCCGACCCTGGCCGCGTTGCCGGGGGTCCATGCCCTCACCGACGTCACCGGCTTCGGCCTGCTCGGACATCTGCTCGAACTGTGTCGCGGTGCGGGTCTGGGCGCCACGGTGACGGCCGGAGCCCTGCCGGTCATGCCCGCAGCCATCCCCTTTGCGAAACAGGGCATCGGCCCGGGTGCCATCGGTCGCAACCTGGCCAGTTGCGGCGATGCCGTGCAATTCGACGCCGGGGTGGAAGCGTGGCAACGCAGCCTGACTGCCGATGCCCAGACCAGTGGCGGGTTGCTGGTGGCCTGCGATGCGGGCAGCGTGGATCGGGTACTGGCCTGCTTCCGGGCGGGCGGTTTTGTTGACGCGGCAGTGATCGGCCGGATGCACGCAGGCCCGGCCCGGGTTCAGGTCGACGCCTGAGGCAGACCGCCGCCCATGCATTCATCGCGACGTCGCCACTTCATCGGCGCAGCCCTTGGCACGGCGGCGCTGGTCACCTTGGCCAAACGCCCGGCAAGTGCTGCTCCGGCCGCGGGTTTGCCCCGACGCATTCTCCATGTCATGAGCTTCGACTCGCCGTGGCGCTGGACCGACGGCCAGTTTGCGGGCTTCAAGGAAGGCCTTGGCAAGGTGCCGGCAGAGTTCCAGGTTTTTCAGATGGATGTAAAACGCAACAGCAGCCGGGAGGCCAAGGCACGCAAGGGCAGCGAGGCCCTCGCCCTGATCGAGGCGTGGCAGCCCCAGCTACTGTATGTTTCCGATGACGATGCCATGGAGTTTGTGGTGCGTCCATTGATCGGTCAGCACCTGCCCTGTGTCTTCAGCGGGGTCAACAAGACACCCGCCGAGCATGGGCTGGACTCGGCCATCAACGTCACCGGAGTGCTCGAACGCGAACACTTTGTCGAATCGGTACGCTTGCTGCAGAACCTCGTTCCCGGCCCCCTGCGGCTTGCGGCCCTGTCGGACTTGGGCCCCCAGTGGCCACCGATCATCGAGCGCATGCGCTCAACCGTATCGGGACTGCCCGGGGTGAGCCTGAGCGTGGTCGATCGGGTGCGCAGCTTTGCGGAGTTCAAGGCGCGACTCCAATCCTACCCGGCGGTCGCGGATGCCGTCGTTCAACTGGGCATCTTTGCGCTGGCCGACACGGACGGCACCAACGTGCCCTACCAGAAGGTTCAGAAATGGGCCTGCCTGAACAGCCACCTGCCTGACATCAGCTTCTGGGTGGATCGGGTTCATCACGGGGTGCTGGCCTCCATGGCCATCTCCGAACTGGAGCAGGGCCGGGCAGCCGGCCGTCTGGCCCGCGCCATCCTCGTCGAGGGCAAACCTCCCTCGGCCTTGCCGATCCGATCCGCGGTCAAGGGCCACCCGGTCATCAATCTGGCCCGGGCGAAGCAACTGGGGCTCGGCATGAAGTCTTCCCTGCTGCTGTCCTCCGAGGTCATCACCCACTTTCCCTGGGAGCACGACGGATGAACTCACCCGGCCTGCGCGCCCGTATTCTGTTGATCGCAGGGAGTGTGTTTCTCTTTGGCATTTTTGCGGCGGTCGGCGTCTCAGGCTATTTCCTCCATGACCGACTGCTGCATTCCCAACTCTCCCGCACCCAGGCCATCGCCAAGGGCTTGGCCACCCAGCTGGAACGGGTTCTGTCGCTGGGGATAGAGCTGGACAACCTCCAGGGATTCGACGAACAGTGTGTCGAGGCCGTACGCGACAACCCGGACCTGGCCTTTGCCATGATCGTGGGCCCGGACAGGCGGGTCGTCTTCCACAGCAGCGCAGGCGGGCCCGACACCAAAGCGCTGCCAACAGAACTGCTGGCGGCCCTGGGGCAAGGCGAAGGCAGCGTCGAGATCGCCGCCGATGGCGTCTTTGCTGCCTTCACGCCGGTCAGGCGAGTATCGGGTGAGGGCTTGGCCACCGCCGTGGTGGGCTTTCCGCGCGAGCACGTGGAGCGCCAGCGCAATGAACTGCTGGCCATTGCCACCGCCATTGCCCTCTGTGCGCTGGCCCTGTGCCTGACGCTGCTGTTCCTCGCCCTGTCCCGCTATGTGATCCGGCCGCTGTCCCGTTTTGCCCGAACCATCGACACGATCGGCCATGGCAGTGCGGGTGGGCGGACACGCATCCCGGTGAGTGGCACAACCGGCGAACTGGATCTGATGGTGCGCGGCGTGAACCGCCTGCTGGACCGCATCGACGAACGGGAAGACGAGCTGACCACGGCCAAGGATCTTGCCATCTCGGCAAACCGGGCCAAGAGCACCTTCCTTGCCAACATGAGCCATGAATTGCGCACCCCGATGAACGCCATCATCGGTCTCACCGATCTGATCCAGCGCCACACCCACGATAAAAGAACCCTTGATCAACTGGCCAAGATCGCGGGCGCTGCCCGGCATTTGCTGGCCATCATCAATGACGTCCTCGACATTTCCAAGATCGAGGCGGAGCGCATGCATCTCGACAGGATTCCCTTCCAGCCCGGCACGGTGATCGAAAACCTGATCAATCTCATCGACGCCCGCGCCCATGCAAAAGGACTCGATCTGATCACCGAAATGGCCCCGCAGCTCGCGGACGCGCCAGTTCTCGGCGATCCGCTGCGCCTGGGCCAGGTGCTTCTCAATCTGACGGGAAATGCCGTCAAGTTCACCTCCCGGGGCACGATCACGATCCGGGCATTCCCCGTGGATGAGGCCCCCGGCGACACCCCTGCCCTGGTACTTCGCTTTGAGGTGGAAGACACCGGCCCCGGCATCGCCAAAGCGGATCAGGCGCGCCTGTTCAGGGCTTTCGAGCAGGTGGACAACTCCATCACCCGGGAATTCGGTGGAACCGGCCTGGGGCTGGCCATCAGCAAACGCCTGGTGAACCTGATGGGAGGCGACATCGGCGTGGACAGCACGCCGGAGGGCGGCTGCCGTTTCTGGTTTACCGTGCGCCTGGAGCCCGCAGATCGTGTTGTCCCCGTCGCCCTGCCGCCAGGAGGTGGAGCCGAGGAGGATTTGCGCCGCTGCCACACCGGCGCCCGCATCCTGCTCGTGGAAGATGAAGCGATCAATCGGGAGGTATCCACCCACCTTCTGAGGGAGGTCGGCCTTGAGGTGGACGTGGCCGAAGACGGCGAGCAGGCCCTGCGCATGGCTTGCGCGCAGGACTACGCCCTGGTGCTGATGGATATGCAGATGCCGCGCATGGATGGCATGGAGGCGACCCGCCGCCTGCGCCGCCTTGATGGCTGGAAGCAGGTGCCGGTCCTCGCCCTCACGGCCAACGCCTATCCGGAGGATCGTCAGCGCTGCCTCGACGCCGGGATGAACGACTTCATCATCAAACCGGTCGCACCGCCGCTGCTATACGCAAGTCTGCTGGCCTGGCTGTCGGTCGGCGCCAACGAGAAGATGGAAGCCCCCAGCGGGCGTGAGCAGTGCCCCTGACGCCACAATCCTCGCGTCGACCGCTGTCGACTATGATGCGGGCACGAACAAGCCCACAGGAGACAGCAGCATGGAAAGCCGTTACCTCGACGACCTGATCGTCGGCGACCGTTTCACCAGCGGGGGCATGACCCTCACCGAGGCAGAGATCATCGACTTTGCCTTCCGCTACGATCCCCAGCCCTTCCACCTGGATGTGAACGCGGCCGCCGAGTCACCCTACGGGGGGCTGATCGCCAGCGGTTTCCAGTCCATCGCCATCTGCTTCCGGCTGTTCATCCAGACCGGCATCTTCAGCCAGTCGAGCATCGGCTCGCCCGGTCTGGACGAACTTCGCTGGCTGGCGCCGGTGCGCCCCGGCGACACCCTGCGCAGCATCGTGGAAGTCCTCGAAGTGCGCCCATCCAGCTCCAAACCGGATCGGGGAATCGCGCGTCTGCGCTACTTGGCCGTCAACCAGCGGGACGAAACGGTGCTGAGCTTCATCGGCAACAACCTGCTCAAGCGCCGCCCGTCCTGATTCACCCGCCGTGATGTCAGCGTGACATCACGTGGGCCAGCCAAAGTTCGAGATCCTGCACCTCTTCAAGGCACAGGGAGTGGTCCATGGGATAGCTGCGCCATTCCAGCGGATAGCCCGCCGCCTTCAGGAGATCCGCGGAGGCCTTGCCGAAATCGCAGGGGATCACCGGGTCTTCAAGGCCGTGGGCCATGAAGATCGGGGTCTTTGCGTTGGCAGGCGCGGCCTCATCGGCGAGGGTGTCGGCCAGCGGCAGGTAAGTGGACAGGGCCAGCACGCCGGCCAGACGGTTGGGATGGCGCAGCGCGGTGTGCAGGGCAATCGCCCCACCCTGGGAGAAACCGGCCAGCACGATGCGGCTGTCGGGAATGCCGCGGGCGTTCTCCCGGGCGATGAGGGCCTCGATCTGCGCCGCGGACTCACGCACACCAACCGGATCTTCCCGGCGGGTAGAGAAATCCGACGACACGATGTCGTACCAGGCACGCATCACATAACCGCCGTTGATGGTCACCGGACGGCTTGGCGCATGGGGAAACACGAAGCGGGTGAAGGGCAGGCGATCGGCTTCGAATTCGTCGATTACAGGTTCGAAATCGTGGCCGTCCGCCCCGAGGCCATGCATCCAGATCACGGCATGGGTGGGGGATGGTCCGGTCTCGATTTCAACGGCGGGCAGCAGGGTGTCAGTCATGGCGGCGTTCCTGTTGGGGAGTCAGTGGATTGTATCGGAGCCAATGCCGTGATCGCAGCCGGCAAGATTGGGGATTTCTTGCGCAAGATCATGACACGGGGGCACCACTGGGGTAGATTCAGATGTTTGATTCACGCCAATCGGTCTGTTTATGGACACCTCCGCCTCCGACACCCTGATCCGAACCAACCTCGACTTCCTGCGGCGCCATGCCCCCTTCGACCGGATGGAGACGGAAGCTCTGCGCTTCCTGGGCGAACGGCTGGCCACGGCCTTCTATCCCGCCGAAGCCGAGATACTGATCCCCGAAGATGGTCCGCCGCGCTTCTTCTACATCGTATATCGCGGCAAGGTGCAGGCCCGTCAGGTGGGCAGTGTCTCCGTCACGGAGTATTCGACCCTGACCCTGGGGCCGGGTGAAGGCTTCCCGATCGGCGCCATCTCGGCGGGCCGTCCATCGACCAACGGCTACATCGCCGTGGAGGACAGCTACTGCTTCCAGCTGCCGGCGGCCGATTTTCTCAAGCTGCAGGAACTCAGCCCCACGTTCCAGCTGTTCTGTACCCGTTACATCGCCAGCCTCCTCAACCAGTCGCGGGAGCAGTTGCAGGTCCAGTTCTCGCAAAGGGCTGCCGAACAGCAGACGATGACCACGTCCCTCTCGAACCTGGTCAAAAAGGCGCCGATTTTCGTCGGCCCCGAACTTGCCACCCGCTCCGCCCTCGAGAGGATGGTCGAAGCCGGCGTCGGCTGCCTTGCCGTGGCCGGGGAAGACGAGAAGCCGGTGGGCGTGCTGACCCAGAGTGACATCCTCAAGCGTATCGTGTTGCCGGGCTTCGACCTGACCCGCCCCATCGCCGAAGTGATGACAACACCGCCCCACACCCTCAACGCCAGCGCCAGCGCCTACGACGCAGCGCTGGAGATGGCCACTCACGGTGTGCGTCATATCCTGGTTGTCGATACCGACGACAAGCTCAAGGGCGTGATCTCGGAACGCGACCTGTTCGCCCTGCAGCGCATCGGCCTGCGCCAGATCCGCTCCGGCATCGAAAGTGCCGCCGACGTTCAGGCCCTGCAGCGGGCCAGCCGCGACATCCGCCAGCTGGCGCTCAACCTGCTGGCCCAGGGCATCGGTGCCGAGCAACTGACCCAGTTCATCTCGGCCCTCAACGATGCCCTGACCCGTCGCATCATCGAACTCAATCTCAACCGCCACGACCTTTATGGTGTCGAATACGCCTGGCTGGCCTTCGGCTCCGAGGGGCGTCACGAACAGACCCTGTCCACCGACCAGGACAACGGGATTCTCTACGTCCTGCCCGAATGGGCCGACAAGGAGCCCCTCAAACTGCGGCTGCTGGAGTTTGCCAAGGATGTTAACAACGACCTCGCCGCCTGCGGTTTCCCCCTGTGCGAGGGCAACATCATGGCCAGCAATCCCGAGCTTTGCCTGACCTTCGACGAGTGGCGCGAGAAGTTCGGTACCTGGATCCGCGAACCGCACCCCGAGGCCCTGCTCAACGCCACCATCTTCTTCGACTACCGCGTGCTCTATGGTGACGAGAAGCTGGCCCACAAGCTGCGCCACTGGCTGCTGTCCATGACCGGCGGCAACCCCGCCTTTCTCAAGGCCATGGCCACCAACGCCCTTGATGTGTCGCCCCCCCTGGGCAAGATCCGCGATTTCGTCACCGATGATGACGCCCGCCATCCCGGCACCATCGATCTCAAGAAGTTCGGTGCGCGCCTTTTCGTGGATGCAGCCCGCGTCCTGTCCCTGCGTACCGGAGTGGACGCGACCAGCACGGTGCAACGCCTCCGCCAGGGCGGCTCACGCATCGGCATGCCGGCCGAGGAACTGGCGGCCATGGCCGATGGTTTCCACTTCATCCAGTTGCTGCGCCTGCGCCATCAGCACCTGGATACCGATCACGGCTCGTCGGGGGACAACCGGGTCAAGCCGGATGATCTCAACGAACTGGACCGCCGCATCCTCAAGGAAGCTTTTCGCCAGGCCCGCAAGATTCAACTCCGACTCAAGCTCGACTACCAGATATGAACTGGCTCTCCCGACTCCTGCCGGGGAGCAATCCGGCCCTCGATCCCGAACAGCGGGCGGCCCTGGAGGCCATCATCGCGTTGGCCCCGCCGGATCTGGCGCGCTCGCACTACGAAACACGCTACGTGGTAATCAACGCCGAAACCGGCCCCATGGACGGAGGTGGTCAACGGCTTCTGGCAGTGGGTGCCGTGGCCATCAACCAGGGCTTGCTGCACCCTGCCGACGCCTACCGCACCCAGCTCGGCGGCACCCCGGTGGATGCCTTGATCGGCCTTGTGCGCTTCATTGCCCGCTCACCGGTCGTGGTTTTCAACGCGCCATTCAATCAGGGCACCCTCGAACGCGCCCTTGAGCAGAACCTGGGCAGCACCCCCGACCTCGACTGGATCGATCTGATGGTCCTGATGCCCAGTCTCTTTCCGGAACGAACCACCGGGCAAGCCCGCATGGACGCCTGGCTGGGGGCCTTCGGGATCGACCGGCTGGATCACCGGGATGCCCTGCTTGAGGCGCTCTGCGTGGCCCAGTTGCTCCAGGTCGCGCTGGCCCGGGCCAATGCCCAGGGCCTGGCCTCGCCAAGGGATCTGCTGGACACCCAGAGCAGCCGCAAGTGGTTGCGGGGCAGTTGAGAACGTCCACGCAAAGGGGCGCCTCGGCGCCCCGTGTTCCAACTGCGGCCCCCTTCCGGGTTGGCCCGCTCCGGGCGGATCACACCTTCAGGAAGGTGTCCCGGTAGTAACGCAGTTCGGCAATCGACTCATGGATGTCCGCCAGCGCCTGGTGGGCCCCCTTCTTCTCGAGCCCCTTGTACACATCCGGGCGCCAGCGCCGGGCCAGTTCCTTCAAGGTGGACACGTCCAGGTTGCGGTAGTGGAACCAGTCTTCCAGTGCCGGCATGTAACGGGCCATGAAGCGGCGATCCTGCCCGATGGAGTTGCCGCACATGGGCGAGGTCCGCGAGGGGATGTACTGCTTCATGAACTCCAGGTAGATCTGCTCCGCCTCGGCCTCACCGGTGGTGGAAGCCTTGACCCGGTCAATCAGGCCGGAACGGCCGTGGGTGTTCTTGTTCCACTCGTCCATGGCGTCAAGTACCGCATCGGGCTGATGCACGGCAATCACCGGGCCCTCCGCCACCACATCCAGGTTGCTGTTGGTGACGACCATGGCGATCTCGATGATGCGGTCGCTGTCGGGATTGAGGCCGGTCATTTCCATGTCCAGCCAGATGAGGTGATTCTGGTCCTGTGCCATAATCGGTCCGCTTCTTGGTAAAGGCGCGATTCTACGCCCATGCCCGGCGCCGTGCCCGGCTCAAGCCACCCCTGCCCTGCCCCTCGCCGATGACCTCCAGCCAACTCTCCGCTGTTTTCCTGCTTGCCCTGTTTGCCGGCCTGATGATCCGCTTCTGGCTCGCCATGCGTCAGATGCTGCATGTGCGCCACCACCGGGGCGCCGTGCCCGCCGCCTTCTCCGCCAGCATTTCCCTGGACGCCCACCAGAAGGCGGCCGACTACACCGTGGCGCGGGTGCGGTTGGGCATGATCGATCTCTTCATCTCCACGTGCCTGCTGCTGATCCTGACCCTGGGTGGCGGCCTGCAAGCCCTCCACGATCTGGCGAGCCGCTTCCTTGAAGCCGGCAGCCTGGTCCAGGGTGTCGCCTTCATTGCCCTGGTCGCCAGCGTGTCGTGGCTCGTGGACCTGCCCCTGGGCCTTTACCGCAGCTTCCGTCTGGAAGCGCGTTTCGGCTTCAACCGTCTGACACCGGGCCTGTTCATCGCCGACACCCTGAAGGGCGTGGCCCTTGCGGCCCTGATCGGCCTGCCGCTGATCGCCTTCGTTCTGTGGCTGATGGGCTCCATGGGCGAGCGCTGGTGGCTGTATGTGTGGGCCTTCTGGCTGGGCTTCAACCTGCTCGTGCTGCTGGTCTATCCGACCTTCATCGCCCCCCTGTTCAACAAGTTCAAGCCCCTCGAGGACGGCCCCCTCAAGGCCCGCATCGAAGGCCTGATGAGCCGCTGCGGCTTCCGCCTGTCGGGCCTGTTCGTGATGGACGGATCAAAGCGCTCGGCCCATGGCAATGCCTACTTCACCGGCTTTGGCGCCGCCAAGCGCATCGTTTTCTTCGACACCCTGCTCGACAAGCTGGCACCCACCGAGGTAGAGGCCGTTCTGGCCCACGAGCTGGGTCACTATCATCATCACCATCTGTGGAAGCGCCTTGCGGTGATTGGTGCCGGCAGCCTGCTGTTCTTTGCCCTGTTGGGTCATCTGGCCAACCAGACCTGGTTCTTCGAGGGCCTGGGCATGCAGGCCAGCGGTACCGCGCCGACACTGGTGCTGTTCGCCCTGGCGCTGCCGGTATTCACCTTTCCCCTGACCCCACTGATGAGCATGTGGTCGCGCAAGCACGAGTTCCAGGCGGACGCCTATGCAGCCAGTCAGGCGCCGGCCACCGAGTTGATCAGTGCCCTGGTCAAGCTGTACCGGGACAACGCCTCGACCCTGACCCCTGACCCCCTCTACTCCAGCGTGTACGACTCCCACCCCCCCGCGGCGATTCGCATTGCCCGACTGCAGGCAGCAAGCCAGTGAAAACCTTCGGCACCCTGATCGCCGCCTTCGGCCGCCAATATGAAGTCCGCAGCGACGCCGGCGAGATCCTGCTGTGTGTTCCCCGCGGCAAGAAGAGCCTGTTTGCCTGCGGCGACCGGGTCCAGATTGCCGCTACCGGCCCCGGCCAGGGCGTCATCGACAAGCTGGTGGAACGCAGCAGCCTGCTCTACCGCTCCGACGCCTGGCGGCAGAAGCTGATCGCGGCCAATGCCACCCAGGTGGTAATGGTGGTGGCCACCGAACCGAGTTTCAGTGACGAGTTCATCTCACGGTGCCTGTGCGCAGCAGAGAATCAGAACCTCAAGGTGCTGATCGTGCTGAACAAGACCGACATCGTTGCCGGCCTTGCCGATGCCCGCAGCCGGCTCGCCGCCTTCTCGGCCCTCGGCTACACGGTGCTCGAGATGTCGGCCCTCGACAACGTGGATACCCTGCGGGCGCGCCTGATCGGTGAGACCAGCCTGCTGGTCGGACAATCCGGGATGGGGAAATCCACACTGACAAATGCGCTGATTCCCGAGGCCAGGGCGGAGACGCGGGAGATCTCCGAGGTATTGGATACGGGCAAGCACACCACCACCTTTGCCCGTCTCTACCCTCTCCCCGAAGGTGGCGGCATCATCGACAGCCCGGGCATGCAGACCTTCGGGCTCGTGCATCTGGATGGAAAGGATCTGGAAGCGAGCTTTCGGGAGTTCCGCCCCTATGCCGGGCAATGCCGCTTCCGGGACTGCAGGCACGATTCGGAGCCCGGTTGCGCCCTGCGGGCCGCCGCCGAGAGCGGAATGATTGAAATGAAACGCCTGCGCCAGTTCCTGCAGTTCCGCACCGAATGCGAGCAGGGGCGGCGGCAGGCGCAGGGTTGGTAAGGCCCTGACGGGCCTCCGGGGTCAGGGAAGCTCGTCGCCCCTGCCCAGCCAGTCTGGGTTGGGCAGTTCGTCGAACGCGTGCCCAAGGGCCTCGCTCCAGCGATTGCGGATCATCGCGAAGTACTCGTTCTTGGCATCAATGCTGAGATGTGAGGAGATCTGAAGCTCGTCAGTCTTGATGATTGCGAGATCCAGGGGTACCCCCACCGAGAGATTTGAGCGGATCGTCGAATCCATGGAGATCAGGGCCAGCTTCGCTGCCTCATCCAGACTGGTATGACGCTTGACCACGCGGTCGATGATCGGCTTGCCGTACTTTGACTCGCCGATCTGGAAGTACGGGGTGTCAGGTGTGGCTTCGATGAAATTGCCCGCGGCATAGATGTGGAACAGTCGCGGCTGCTCCTTGCCGATCTGGCCCCCGAGTATCAGGGCCGCGGTGAAATCAATGCCGAAGTTCTGCAGCGCTTCCGCATCCCGGCGGAACACCTCCCGCAGGGTCTCACCCACGTGACGTGCCGCCTCGAACATGTTGGGCACGGACCACAGATTTTCGCGGGCATCCTGGGAGGCCATGGTTTCCCGCAGCATGGAGACGAGTTGCTGGGTGATGGCCAGATTGCCGGAGCTCATCAACACCAGCACACGCTCTCCAGGGCGCTGGAAGATGCTCATCTTGCGGAAGGTATTGATGTGGTCAACACCGGCGTTGGTTCGGGAGTCGGAGAGGAACACCATACCGGCATCCAGCAGCATGCTGACACAATAGGTCATGAAATCAGGCCCGAATGAAAAGGGCGACGCCAGTCAGGCATCGCCCCGGACAGGGAAAATGCACAGCGCTGATGGCTGCACCGGTCAGTTTTGCAGATCTTGCAGGATGGACTTGATCTCGGCACGCACCGAAGCCAGTTGCTCACGCAGGCCGACCGACTCTTCGGCATCCTCGCGCTTGCGGGAGGCGATCTCGTCAAGACGGTTGCGGGCACCGGAGATCGTGAAGCCATCCTGGTATAGCAGTTCGCGGATGCGACGGATCAGGAGCACTTCATGGTGCTGGTAGTAGCGTCGATTCCCCCCCCGCTTCACCGGCCGCAACTGGGTGAATTCCTGCTCCCAGTAACGCAACACATGGGGTTTGACACCACACAGTTCGCTTACTTCACCAATGGTGAAATAGCGCTTGAGGGGAATCGGCGGCAGATCGGCTGCCGCCGGAAGATCACTTTGCAACATCGCTCAGTTGCTCCACATTGGCCTTGAGCTTCTGACTGGCGTGGAAAGTCACCACACGCCGGGCAGTTATGGGAATCTCTTCGCCCGTCTTGGGGTTGCGGCCGGGGCGCTGGGGCTTCTCCCGTAGCTGGAAATTGCCAAAGCCCGAGAGCTTCACGCAGTCGCCCCGCTCTAGAGCCATGCGGATCTCCTCAAAGAAGCACTCCACCATATCCTTGGCTTCACGCTTGTTGAGGCCGACCTGCTCAAAGAGCAAGTCGGCAAGCTCTGCCTTCGTCAAGGTCATGCTCATGGTGATCAGGCCCTCAACTTGGCGCCAAGGTTTTCCTCAGCGTGGCGGGTCAGGGCGGTCATCACGGCATCCACTTCGGCATCCTCCAGAGTTCTCTGAGTTTCTTGCATAACTACCCGAAAAGCAAGGCTTTTCCGGTTTTGCTCGATACCCTTGCCCTGGTACTGGTCGAACAGTTCGATGCGCTGAACGATGGCAGGAGCAACACTCTGCAGCCCCTTCAGGAGCTGTGCGGCTGCGGCATCCTGATCCACCACGAGGGCCAGATCGCGGGTCACCGCGGGGAAGCGGGAAACCTCCCGATAGGCGGGCGTCACGGTCTCAAGCAAGGCCTCGAGTTCGATCTCGAAAACCACCGGTGCAGCACCCAACTCGTAGCGCTGCACCCAGACCGGATGCAACTCGCCGATGAAACCGATGCACTTCCCGTCGAGCAAGATCTGCGCGGAACGGCCCGGATGCAGGGCAGGGTGAACCGCCCGCTCAAACTCGGCAACCCGCGGAAAGAGCAACGCCTCGAGGTCTGCCTTCAGATCGAAGAAATCGACACTGCGGCCGGCCTCACCCCACTGCTCAGGGCGGGCGAGACCACCCGCCAGCGCAGCCAGGCGGATGGGCTGGTGAAAACCGTCTACGGGCTGACCCGACGGGCTGCGAGTGAAACAGCGCCCGATCTCGAAGACACGCACCCGGTTGGTCTGACGCTTGCGATTGGTGGCCAGGTTGGCGACCAGGCCGCCGATCAGCGTCGAGCGCATCACGCTCATCTGGCTGGCAATCGGGTTGGCCAGACGCACCGGATCGGTGTTGCCAGCGAAGTCCTTCTCCCAGGCCTCTTCGACGAAGGCAAAGTTGATGACTTCCTGGAACTCGCGACCCGCCACCAGACGCCGCACGAACATGGCGTCACGCCGGGCTTCCGGACGCGGCAGCATGCTGATCGGCCCCCGGGGCGCAAGCACCGGGATATTGTCGTAGCCATGAAGACGGGCGATTTCCTCGATGAGATCTTCCTCGATCTCCAAGTCGAACCGGTAGGAAGGCGGCGTGACGATGAAGTCCTCACCATCCCTGACCACATCGAGATTGAGGCGCACGAACATCTCGGCCACAGCATCGGCGCTCAGGGCAATCCCCAGCACGCGGCGCACGCGGGCCGCACGCAGGCGGATCGGAGCGCGGGCCGGCAGTTTGCCCGGCTCCACGGACTCCACCACCGGGCCGGGCTGGCCGCCGCAAATATCGAGGATCAGACGGGTGGCACGCTCGATGGCCCTGGTGGTCAAAGCAAAGTCCACCCCGCGCTCAAAGCGGTAGGAGGCGTCGGAGGAGAAACCATGGGCACGGGCGCGCCCGGCAATCGCATCGGGTGCGAAGAAGGCGCTCTCCAGGAACAGATCAGCGGTGTCGAGGGTGATCCCGCTGTCTTCACCGCCCATCACGCCCGCCAGCGCCAGGGCGCGGGACTCGTCGGCAATCAGCAGGGTATCGGCGGCGGGGGTCACGGTCTGGCCGTTGAGGAGCAGAACCTGCTCGCCGGCAGCCGGAAAGCGGACGTGGATGGCCCCGTTCAGCTTCGCCTCGTCGAAGGCGTGGAGCGGCTGGCCGAGTTCCAGCATGACGTAGTTGGTAACGTCCACCAGGGCACTGATGGAGCGGACGCCGCTCCGCGCCAGACGCTGCTTCATCCATTCGGGCGTCCGCGCCTTGGCATCCACACCCCGGATGATCCGGCCGGAATAACGCGGGCAGGCGTCCGGCGCATCGAGGACAATGGCACGGATATCACTGTGGGTTGCGGCCACTGGATCGCAGGCGGGCAGGCTCAGCGGGCTACCGGTAAGGGCAGCAACCTCCCGGGCAATGCCGGTGAGGCTCAGGCAATCGGCACGATTGGGCGTGAGCTTGATGGTGAACAGGGTGTCATCGAGCGCCAGATACTCACGCAGATCAGTACCGACTGGCGCATCCTCCGGCAGGATCAGCAGACCGCTGCTCTCCTCGGAAATACCCAACTCCTTGGCCGAACACAGCATGCCGAAGGACTCGACGCCGCGCAGCTTGGCGGCCTTGATACCGAACCCCGCCAGGTCTGCACCGACGAGGGCGCAGGGAATCCGGATACCGGCGGCGGCGTTGGGTGCGCCGCAAACAATCTGCAGCAACTCGCCCTGCCCTGCGTCCACCTTGCAAACACGCAGCTTGTCGGCATTGGGGTGCTTTTCGGCCTCGACGATTTGCGCAACCACCACCTTGGAAAACACAGCGGCCACGCCGTCCTGCTCTTCCACTTCCAGCCCTGCCATGGTGAGCAGATGGCCCAGCGCGTCCGAATCAAGGTCCGGACTGACGAAACTGCGCAACCAGAGTTCTGAGAATTGCATGGCTTACCTGAATTGACCGAGGAAACGAAGATCGCCTTCGAAGAAAAGGCGCAAGTCGTTGACGCCATAGCGCAACATGGTGAGGCGGTCCGGCCCCATGCCGAAGGCAAAGCCGGTATAGCGCTCAGGATCAATGCCGCCAAAACGCAGCACGTTGGGGTGCACCATTCCGCAGCCGGCGATCTCCAGCCAGCGGCCTTTCAGCGCACCGCTCATGAAGGCCACGTCAATCTCTGCAGACGGCTCGGTGAACGGGAAAAAGGACGGCCGGAAGCGCACCTGCAGATCGTCGCTCTCGAAGAAGCTGCGCAGAAAATCGGCGACAACGCCCTTGAGGTCGGCAAAGCTCACCGACTCACCCACCCACAGACCTTCCACCTGGTGGAACATGGGCGAATGAGTGGCATCGGAGTCGACCCGATACACCCGCCCCGGGGCGATGACCCGCAGCTCGGGCATGGTGTCGCGGTCCTTGTAGGCCTCCACGTGGGCCTGCATGGCGCGGATCTGGACCGGACTGGTGTGCGTGCGGAGCATCACCCCTTCACCGTTCTCGAGATAGAAGGTGTCGTGCATCGAACGGGCCGGGTGATTGGCCGGCGTGTTCAATGCCGTGAAATTGTAGAAATCGGTCTCGATCTCGGGGCCTTCGGCCACATCGAAGCCAATGGAACGGAAGAGCTGTTCGATACGCTCCAGGGTTCGCACCACCGGATGCAGTCCACCGACACCGGCACCACGCCCAGGCAGGGTCACATCCAGCGCTTCAGCGGCCAGCTGGGCTTCGAGCGCGGCCTGCTGCAGCGCATCGCGCCGCGCATTGAGCAGGGCTTCGATGGCGGCCTTGGCCTTGTTGATCTCGGCACCAGCGCTCTTGCGGGCCTCTGGATCGAGCTTGCCGAGGCCCTTCAACAGTTCAGTGAGAGAGCCCGCCTTGCCCAGATATCGGGCCTTGGCCGTTTCGAGGGCGGCACCATCAGCAGCAGCGGAAAAATCGATTTCAGCCTGCGCGACGAGTTGATCGAGTTGATCCATTTTTCTGTCTTATCCCGGGTTCAGGACAAAAAAAAGGAGGCCAGGCCTCCTTTTTTCGTGCTGCGTCGGATTACGCAGCGAGCTGGGCCTTGGCTTGTTCGGCGAGCGCCGCAAAAGCGGGCTTGTCGAAAACGGCCAGATCAGCCAGCACCTTGCGGTCCACTTCGATGGAGGCCTTCTTGAGGCCATTCATGAAGCGGCTGTAGGTCAGACCGACTTCACGCGCGGCGGCGTTGATACGGGCGATCCACAGGGCACGGAACTGACGCTTGCGTTGACGACGGTCGCGGTAGGCATATTGCCCCGCCTTCATCACCGCCTGCTTGGCGATCCGATATACGTTCTTGCGACGACCACGATAGCCCTTGGCTTGATCGAGGACTTTCTTGTGACGGGCACGTGCGGTTACACCGCGCTTAACTCTGGGCATTGCGTTCTCCTAAATCAGGCGTAGGGCATCATGGCGCGGATGGACTTTTCGTCCGCAGCGTGCACGGCAGTCATGCCGCGAAGCTGGCGCTTGCTCTTGGTCGTCTTCTTGGTCAGGATGTGGCGCTTGAACGCCTGCGAACGCTTGATGCTACCGCTAGCGCGGACCTTGAACCGTTTGGCGGCCCCGCTCTTGGTCTTCATCTTGGGCATGAAGTACTCCAGCTTATGACATGGCCCCGGGTGGCTTCCGACTTCCGGAAACGCTTCAACAACCCGTCACCACTTGTTTCCGGCGCACTATGCTGTGCGCCGTGCTCCGGCACCGTGAGGCGCCGAAATTTCCTTAATGCTTTTTCTTCGGCGCGATGACCATGATCATCTGGCGCCCTTCCATCTTCGGCATCTGCTCGACCTGTCCGACTTCTTCGAGGTCGGCCTTGACGCGTTCAAGCTGACGCATGCCGAACTCCTGGTGAGCCATTTCACGGCCACGGAAACGGAGGGTCACCTTCGCCTTGTCACCTTCGTTCAGGAATTTGATCAGGTTACGCAGTTTGATCTGGTAATCATTCTCGTCCGTACCCGGACGAAGCTTGACTTCCTTGACCTGAATCTGCTTTTGCTTCTGCTTGGCTTCGTGGGCCCGCTTGGCTTCTTCGTACTTGTACTTACCGAAGTCCATCAGGCGGCACACGGGGGGTTTGGCCATGGGCGCAATCTCCACGAGATCCACGCCAGCTTCTTCCGCCGCTTCCAATGCAGCACGCAGAGTGACGATGCCGATCTGCTCACCGTCCTCACCCGTCAAGCGCACTTCCGGCACACTGATTTCGCCGTTTATGCGCAGCTTCTTATCCTGAGCGATGGTTCAATTCTCCATGAAAACAAAAAATATCAGGCCGTGCCGGCAAACGAATTCGCTTCGTCTTGCCAACGCTCGACAATCTTATCGAGGGACATTTGACCGAGGTCTTGATTACCCCGAGCGCGGACGGCCACTACATTTGCTGCCTTTTCCTTGTCGCCGACAACCAGCAGATAAGGCAGCTTACGAACGCTATGTTCGCGTATTTTATAAGTAATCTTCTCGTTGCGCAAATCGGCCTCAACCCGGAAGCCACGCGAACGCAAGGTTTTGACGACTTCCGTGACGTAATCCGCCTGGGCTTCCGAGATATTCAGCACCACCGCCTGCACCGGAGCCAACCACAAGGGCAGCGCACCCGAGTAGTTTTCGATCAGGATGCCGATGAAACGCTCGAGAGACCCGAGAATCGCCCGATGCAGCATCACCGGGGTATGCCGGCCGTTGTCCTCACCGACATATTCGGCACCAAGGCGGGCCGGCATGGAGAAATCCACCTGGACCGTGCCGCACTGCCAGGAACGGCCAATGGCGTCCTTGATATGGAATTCGATCTTCGGGCCGTAGAAGGCCCCCTCGCCGGGCAGCTCATCCCACTCGAGGCCGCTGGCACGCAATGCAGCGCGCAGTGCATTTTCCGCCTTGTCCCAGACCTCGTCCGACCCCACCCGGCTGTCCGGACGCAAGGCCAGCTTGACCGCCACATCCTTGAAACCAAAGTCTGCATAGACCTTCCGCACCAAGGCATTGAAGACAGTGACCTCGGCCTCGATCTGATCCTCGGTACAGAAGATGTGACCATCATCCTGCGTAAAGCCTCGCACCCGCATGATGCCGTGCAGCGCCCCTGACGGCTCGTTGCGATGACACGCGCCGAATTCGCCGTAGCGCAGGGGCAGCTCCCGATAGGAACGCAGATCGGAATTGAAAATCTGGATGTGGCCCGGGCAGTTCATGGGCTTCACCGCATAGTCGCGACTTTCCGACTCGGTGGTGAACATGTTGGCCTTGTAATGCTCCCAGTGCCCCGACCTCTCCCAGAGGGAACGATCCAGAATCTGGGGGCAGCGCACCTCCTGATAGCCGTTGTCGCGATAGACCGCCCGCATGTACTGCTCGACGGCCTGCCAGACCGTCCACCCGTTGGGGTGCCAGAACACCAGGCCCGGCGCCTCCTCCTGCAAGTGAAACAGATCCAGCTGCTTGCCCAGACGCCGATGGTCACGCTTTTCGGCCTCTTCGAGCATGTGCAAATAGGCCTCCTGCTCTTCCTTCCTGGCCCAGGCGGTACCGTAGATGCGCTGCAGCATCTCGTTCTTCGAGTCGCCACGCCAGTAGGCGCCGGCCACCTTCATCAGCTTGAAGACCTTGAGCTTGCCGGTGGACGGCACATGAGGCCCACGACACAGGTCGACAAAATCACCCTCACGATAAAGCGAGACATCCTGGTCCGCAGGGATCGAGGCGATGATCTCGGCCTTGTAGTGCTCGCCGATGGACTTGAAATAGGCCACTGCCTCATCCCGCGGCAGCACGCTGCGCTCAACCCGAATGTCGCGCTTGGCGAGATCAAGCATGCGCGCCTCGATCTTTTCAAGATCTTCCGGCGTGAACGGACGCTTGTAGGAGAAGTCGTAATAGAAGCCGTTCTCGATCACCGGCCCGATGGTCACCTGCGCGTCCGGAAAGAGCTCCTTCACCGCATAGGCCAGCAAGTGCGCCGTGGAATGACGGATGATCTCGAGACCTTCCGGATCCTTGTCGGTAACGATGGCCAGCGCCACATCCGTTTCAATAAGGAACGAGGTGTCCACCAGCTTGCCGTCAATCTTGCCGGCGAGGGCCGCCTTGGCCAGACCGGAACCGATGGAAGCGGCGACCTGGGCGATCGTCACGGACTGCTCAAAACTGCGTACGGAACCGTCGGGCAAGGTGATGTTGGGCATGATGACTCGCTCGGGGGAAAAATTCTGGGCAAAAAAAAAGTGCGGACGAGCCGCACTTTTTCTTTTTGGAAAACGCCTTACAGCAGACTCGTCAATGCTTGTCTTGGCCGCTGCAAGTTCGAGACATTCGCTTTCCTTCTCAGGTGTTTGGTAGGCGCGATTGGACTCGAACCAACGACCCCCACCATGTCAAGGTGGTGCTCTAACCAGCTGAGCTACGCGCCTAAGAAGCCCGCATTATAGACGAGCCCTATAGTTTGTCAACGATTACTTAGATTTATTTTACTGAACCGATGGTCTGCCATGCCGCCAGAAAGCGCTTCCAGTGGGGGGCATCAATGCGGGCAAGGGCCTCCCGGACGAATTCGATCTCGGCCGCACAGGCGACCTTGTCGAGAGCGCCCCGCATGCACTGAAAACGCAAGTAAACAAGATAGGTGTTCACTACGTCGGTTTCACAGTAATCACGTATCTCGCCAATCCGGCCTTCGCAATAGCCCTTCCATACCGCCGAGCCATCCATTCCGAGCTTGCCTGGAAAACCCATCAACTTCGCCAGATCATCAAGGGGCGCATTGGCACGGGGCTGGAACAGCGCCAGCAGGTCCATCAGATCGAGGTGGCGAGTATGGTAGCGCCCGATGTAGTTGTTCCACTTGAAATCCCGGGAGTCGTGATAGTCCCCGTCACCAAGATCCCAGTAGCGCGGTGCCGACACCCCATGGAGCATTCCCCGGTAGTGAAGAACCGGCAGATCGAACCCCCCCCCATTCCAGGAAATCAGCTGAGGAGTGAAACGTTCGATGCCGTCAAAGAAGCGCTGGATGATCTCGCCTTCACTGCACTCGGGCTCGGACAGGGAGAAGACCCGAAACTGGTTCGCATCCCTCAACACGCAGGAGATGGTGACGACGCGCTGGAGGTGGTGCGGCAGGAAGTCGGAGCCACCGGATGCACGACGCAACTGAAAGGCGTACTCGGCCACTTCCTCGCCGCTCAGCTCCTCGGGCAGTCCGTGCAGGGAACGGATGCCCTGCACATCGGGGATGGTCTCGATATCAAAGACAAGCGTTGCAGCCATCGTCATCCTCAGGCGGGGAACACGCCAGTGGACAGGTAACGATCACCCCGGTCGCAAACGATGGATACGATCACCGCGTTCTCGACCTGCTCGGCCAGTCGCAAGGCCACATGCAGCGCCCCCCCGGAGGAAATTCCCGCGAAGATGCCCTCCTCCCGGGCCAGACGCCGTGTCATCTCTTCCGCGTCGGCCTGGGCCACGTATTCCAGCTGATCAACCCGGGCCTTGTCGTAGATCCGGGGCAGATAGGCTTCCGGCCACTTGCGGATGCCGGGAATCTGGGCACCGTCAGTGGGCTGGCAGCCAATGATGCGAATGGCGGGATTCCGGTCTTTCAGGTAGCGGGATACACCCATGATGGTTCCCGTCGTACCCATGCTGCTGATGAAGTGGGTGATAGTGCCACCGGTCTGCTCCCAGATCTCGGGGCCGGTTCCATCCACATGGGCCTGGGGATTGTCCGGGTTGGCAAACTGATCGAGGATGATGCCCCGCCCTTCGTCGCGCATACGTTCAGCCACGTCCCGCGCCAGCTCCATCCCCCCCTCCTTGGGCGTGAGCACCAGCTCTGCACCAAACGCTCGCATGGTCTGGCGGCGCTCGATGCTCTGGTTCTCGGGCATGACGAGAATCATGCCGTATCCCCGGATCGCGGCGGCCATGGCCAGGGCGATCCCGGTATTGCCGCTGGTAGCTTCGATCAGGGTCTGGCCAGGCTGGATATCTCCCCGGGCCTCACCGCGAAGGATCATGGACAAGGCGGGACGATCCTTCACCGAACCTGCCGGATTGTTCCCTTCGAGCTTGGCCAGGATCACGTTGTTGCGCCCCGCCGTGATGCGCTTCAATCTGACCAGCGGGGTCTGGCCCACGTAGTCTTCGAGAGTCTTGAATTCCATGTTTCGATCCACCGGATGTCGGATTGGAGAATGGGAAGATAATACCGAATGCCGGCGCAGGGGGTTGCGACGATGGACGATACAGCCTGAAACCGAACGGGCCAATCACTCCCTGCAAGATAAAAAAGGGCGTCCTGCGGAGCCCCGGCATACCCGAACACGGAAGGCCTCAGGGGCGACCAATGCTCAAACAGGTGAGGCCCACCTCGCGGGAGGGTTGCAGGTCAATAACCTTGCGCCCATCAAAGATGACCGGACTCTTCAGCTTCGTCGAGTCAGGGCACATCGTTGCCCATCCCGGCAAGACAGGCACCGGAATTCATGTAAGCCCGATGGACTCAGGGCGTCAGATCGAACTCCTCGGTACGCTTGGGCGGGTAGGTCTCCCATCCACCGCAGGCCGGGCACCGCCAGTAAAACTGCCGTGCCTTAAATCCACAGGCGTCGCAGCGGTAGCGCGCAACGCGTCGCGTGTGCCCATGCACAAGCCCCTTAACAAGCTCGATGTCCGTGCGCTGCTCAAGGGGCGCCGTCAGCAGGGCGGCCTCAAGGAGCTTGTCGAGCCCCAGGAGCGTCGGATTACGACGCAATTCGTCCCTCACCAGCTGATAGGCAGCCACCGGGCCTTCCTTCTGCAGCTCCCATTGGAACAGGGCATCCAGCAAATCGAGGGAGGCATACTGCTCCAGATAGCTGCGCAGTAGCTGCATCCCCTGATCCAGCTCACCAAGGCGGCGATAGGCATCCATCAGCCGTTCGGCCACCAGCGCCAGATAGACGGGGTTCTGGCTCTCGACGCGCTTCCAGGCTTCCAACGCAGCCCGGTCGTCACCTTGAGCGACATGGAGATCGCCGAGCAGCATGCTCGCACGCACGCATTTCCGATTCGTTTCCAAGGCTCGCATCAAGCTATGACGCGCCTCCTCGAAACGCGAGTTGGCCATGTCCGCCGATGCAAGCTCGCAATGGAAATTCGCCATCTCCTTTTCCCACAGGGCACTCTCGTGTCCGGGAAGCGCCTCGGCCGTCTCGATGGCCTTGCGCCAGTCCTTCTCCTGTTGATAGATATCGAGGAGATTCTTGAGGGCAAAATCGTTAAGGCGACTCCCTCTCAACTGCAGGAACACCGCCTCCGCCCGGTCGAGGAGCCCGGCCTTCAGAAAGTCGAGGCCGAGTTCGGACAAGGCCTGCAGTCGCTGATCCTCCGAAAGGTCGTCGCGGTCGATGAGGTTCTGGTGCATGCGGATCGCGCGATCCGTCTCTCCCCTCCGCCGGAACAGGCTACCCAGGGCGAAATGCAGCTCGACTGTCTGATTGTCGATCTTGACGGCTTCGATGAAGGCATCGATTGCCTTGTCGGGCTGCTCGTTGAGCAGGAAATTGAGACCGGTCAGATAGGTACGGGGCAACGCCCGCGACTCCTTGACCAGGTGCTTGATGTCGATTCGGGCAGCCAGCCAACCCAGCGCAAAGAAAAGGGGAAAAGCCAACAGCCACCACAGCTCGAATTCCATGGAATCAGTAGCTCTCCGGCAAATCGGGACCGTGGGCGATGGGCACCCGAGCCCGGGGGTCGGCCGGCGGGGATGCATCCCGATCACGCAGCGCCCCGATTTCGCGGCGCTGACGATAGACGGCAGTGAGGGTTGCAGTGACACCGATCAGCACGCCGACAACCACGAACAGGAGAATGACAAGAACCAGCGGGACCTGCCACTGGGCTCCAAAAAAGAAACGCAAAACGACGACATCGTCATTCTTGACGGCGAAGCCGAAAAGCAACAGAAACAGAAAGAGTCGTAAGACCCATGTGAGCGCGCGCATGCCCGAAATTATCCCCGACGTGGACAAAAAAAAGAAGGCGGCTTTCGCCGCCTTCAGGATCGAGCCTTCGGCCTCCGGAACCGGAAGCGTCTGACAAGGGGATTACCCCATCATGTCGACGCGTTCCCGCAACTCCTTGCCGGCCTTGAAGTGCGGAACATACTTCTCCGGCACCTGAACCTTCTCCCCCGACTTGGGATTTCGCCCGACGCGGGGAGGACGGTAATTCAAGGCAAAGCTGCCAAAGCCGCGGATTTCGATGCGATCACCCCGCGACAGGGCATCGGTCATCGCATCGAGAATCATCTTAACCGCGAACTCGGCGTCCTTCGCGACCAGCTGGGGAAAACGCTCCGCCAGCCGGGCGATGAGCTCCGACTTGGTCATGCTCGAACCGCTTACTTCTGCTCGTTGAGCTTGGCCTTCAGCAGCGCACCGAGGTTGGTGGTGCCGCTGGCAGCAGACGCGCTGTCAGACGCCAGCTTGCTCATTGCTTCAGTTTGCTCGACCTGATCCTTGGCACGGATGGACAGATTGATGCCACGGGTCTTGCGATCAACGTTGACGATCATCGCCTCGACAGTGTCGCCAACCTTCAGCAGCAGGGACAGATCATCGACGCGATCACGGGAGAACTCGGATGCACGCAGGTAACCCTCGACATCGTTGTTCAGGCCGATCACGGCACCACGGGCATCCACACTGCGAACGGTACCGTTCACCAGGGTGTTCTTGTCGTGGGTAGCGATGAAGTTGGTGAAGGGGTCGCCATCGAGCTGCTTGATACCGAGGGAGATGCGCTCCTTCTCGACGTCGATGTTCAGCACCACGGCCTCGACTTCGTCGCCCTTCTTGTACTGGCGGACGGCCTCTTCGCCGGTCAGGGACCAGGACAGGTCGGACAGGTGCACCAGACCGTCGATACCGCCTTCCAGGCCGATGAACACGCCAAAGTCAGTCAGGGACTTGATCTGACCACGGACCTTGTCGCCCTTCTTGTGGTTGATGGCGAAATCGTCCCACGGGTTGGACATGCACTGCTTCATGCCCAGGGAGATACGACGACGGTCTTCGTCGATTTCGAGAATCATCACTTCGACTTCGTCGCCCAGCTGGACAACCTTGGTCGGGTGAATGTTCTTGTTGGTCCAGTCCATTTCGGACACGTGGACCAGGCCTTCGATACCCTGCTCGACTTCGACGAATGCGCCGTAGTCGGTGATGTTGGTCACCTTGCCGAACAGGCGGGTGCCCTGCGGGTAACGGCGGGAGATGCCGACCCACGGATCTTCGCCCAGCTGCTTGAGACCCAGGGAGACGCGGTTCTTTTCCTGGTCGAACTTGAGCACCTTGGCCTCGAGTTCGTCGCCCACGGCCAGAACTTCGGACGGGTGACGGACACGGCGCCAGGCCAGATCGGTGATGTGCAGCAGGCCATCGATGCCGCCCAGATCCACGAATGCGCCGTAGTCGGTGATGTTCTTGACGATACCCTTGACGACAGTGCCTTCCTTGAGGGTTTCGAGGAGCTTCTGACGCTCTTCGCCCATGGAGGCCTCGAGCACGGCGCGGCGGGACACCACGACGTTGTTGCGCTTGCGGTCAAGCTTGATGACGCGGAATTCGAATTCCTTGCCTTCGAACGGGGTGGTGTCCTTGACGGGACGCATATCCACCAGGGAACCCGGCAGGAACGCACGGATGCCGTTGACCATGACGGTCAGGCCGCCCTTCACCTTGCCGGTGATCATGCCCTTGACGAGGATGGCGTCGTTGAGCGCCTTGTCCAGGTCGTTCCAGGCAGCGATGCGCTTGGCCTTGTCGCGGGACAGGCGGGTTTCGCCGTAGCCGTCTTCGAGCTGCTCGATGGCGACCTGAACGTAATCACCGATTTCAGTGGTCAGTTCGCCGCGATCAGTGCGGAATTCCTCGATGGGAATGTAACTCTCGGACTTGAGGCCGGCGTTGACGACCACGAAGTTCTGGTCGATCCGCACGACTTCGGCGGTGATGACTTCACCGGCGCGCATTTCCTGGCGATTGAGGGACTCCTCAAACAGGGCGGCAAAGCTTTCCTCGAAGGAAATAGGGGTGGCAGTGGACATATGTGAAAAAGAACCTTACAACCGTCGCGAGACGGCTCCTGGTTGACAAACCCCCCTTGCCCGGGCGGGCAAGGAAGACCTTAGTTGCGAAGTGCTGCGGCCCGTTCTACAACGAAATCGACCGCCTGCTGGACAGTCATTTCGGAGGTATCGAGCAGCACGGCATCTTCGCCTCTCTTCAGAGGCGCCACGGAGCGTTGGGAATCCCGCGCATCCCGTTCATGCAGGTCTCTGAGGAGATCGTCCATACTAGCAGTCATTCCTTTACCGATCAACTGCTTATAGCGGCGTTCGCTACGCGCCTCCGCCGAGGCCGTCAGGAAGATCTTGAGGGCGGCGTCGGGAAACACCACCGACCCCATGTCCCGCCCCTCCGCAACCAAACCGCTCCCGCGGCGAAAGGCCCTTTGACGGGCAAACAGGGCGTCCCGCACCGCAGGAAGGGCGGCCACGCGAGAGGCGCCCGCCGAACAGGCCTCGCTGCGAATCGCGTCCGTGACATCATCCCCATCCAGCAGGACACGCTCGTCCTGGAAACGGGCTGGCAGCGTTGCAGCCAACGCAGCCAGTTCGACCTCAGCGTCGAAGGCCAGGCCCTTGCGCAGGGCGGCCAAGGCCACGATCCGGTAGAGGGCACCACTGTCGAGATGATCAAAGCCCAAGGCCCGGGCCACCTGGGCGGCGACCGTTCCCTTGCCCGATGCGGACGGCCCGTCGATGGCCACGACCGGAACCGGTGTGGCAATGCCGGAGAAAGTCTGGAAATACTCCGGGAAAGTCTTGTTCACACACTTGGGATCATTGATCCGCACGTAGGGCCCGCCCAGGGTCGCCAGCGAGAAACACATGGCAACCCGGTGGTCGTCATAGGTGTCGATGACTGCAGACTGAAGGCGCTCCGGCGGTATGACACGGAGGCTTTCCGGAAATTCGTCCACGGTCGCACCCAGTTTGCGCAACTCGGCCGCCATTGCGGCGATGCGATCAGTCTCCTTGACCCGCCAGCTACCAATATTGCGCAGCGTACACGGGCCGTCCGCAAACAAGGCGGCCACCGACAGGGTCATGGCCGCGTCGGGAATGTGGTTGAGATCCAGATCAAAGGCCTTGAGGCGACCGGATGCCGGTGCACGCGCCTCGATCCAGTCTTCACCCCAGGTAATTTCCGCGCCCATGACAGCCAGGGCGTCGGCGAATTTCACATCCCCCTGGATGCTGCGCCGCCCCGCGCCGACGACGCGCACCGGACCGCCGCCAAGCGCACCGGCAGCAAGAAAATAGCTGGCGGTGGACGCGTCCCCCTCCACCGAGATCCGGCCCGGCGAGACATAGCGCTGGCCCGGTTGCACGACGAAGCGGCTCCAGCCATCCCGCTGCACCAGCACCCCGAAACGCTCCATGAGGTTGAGGGTGATCTCCACGTAAGGACGACTGATCAACTCCCCTTCCACTTCAATGGCAAGAGGCTTGTCCCGTGCCACCAGTGGCGCAGCCTGCAACAGCCCGGTGAGAAACTGGCTGGACACATTGCCCCGCACGCTGACCCGATCGGCGTCAAGCTCGGCGGGCTGCAGCGCCAGGGGTGGATATCCCTCCTGCCCCAACCAGGCGACCCGGGCTCCAAGCTGCTTGAGACCATCCACGAGGTCGCCGATGGGGCGCTCGTGCATGCGCGGCACGCCGGACAGGCGCACCTCTGCCTGGGCATCACCGCAGCCGGAGAGGGACGCGACAATGGCCGGAACGAGGGTACGGATGCTCAGCCCGGAATTGCCGACGAACAAATCCGCTCGCAACTGGGGAAAGCGCCCCTTGCAACCGACCACGCGCAGCGCGGCCCCCTCCTCCATGACGCTCACGCCCAGGGCGGAGATGGCATTGCGCATCACCCGGGTGTCATCGGAGTCCAGGAGATCCTCGACCAGGGTCTCGCCCTCAGCCAGGGCAGCAAGCAGCAGGACGCGGTTGGAGATGCTCTTGGAACCGGGAAGACGTACCGTGCCGGCGGCCTTGCGCATCGGCGGCAGATCAATGAATTCCATGAAAAATCCTTGTATCACTCGCCCGAAGGCGTCGCTGGGAAAGCCTTGTCGGCCCATTCGTTGCGGGCCCGGCTGGCCTCGTCGAAGACGGCTTCGAGCGCGGGTCCGTCGCCTGCCAGGAGCAGCGCTCGAAGATAGGCCAGCTCGGACAGGTAAGCATCAAGTTCGGCCAGAAGGGAATGGCGGTTGGCCACGCAGATGTCGCGCCACATCTCCGGATGACTTCCCGCCACTCGGGTGAAGTCGCGAAAACCACTCGCCGCGTAGCTGAAAAGCTGCTCGGCATTGGCCCGGCCGGCCAGATCATGGACCAGACCGAAGGCCAGCAGATGGGGCAGATGACTGACCGCAGCAAACACACGGTCGTGTTCCTGTGGACTCATCTCGTGCAGCACCGCACCACAGGCGGCCCATAGCTCGCGCACACGCAACACCGCCTCGGGCGCATTCTCGGGCAACGGCGTTACCACCACCTTGCGCCCGCGGTACAAATCGGCACGGGCGGCGGAAGGCCCGCTTTTCTCGGCCCCTGCAATGGGATGCGCGGGTACGACCTGGGCCAGATGGGCGCCCAGATGACGATAGATCGCCTCGATCACATCCCGTTTCGTGCTGCCCGCATCGGTGACGATGGTGTTCGGACCCAGGTGGGGCGCCATGGCCTGCGCCACCGCCTCCATCTGGCCGACGGGCATGGCCAGCAAGACCATGTCCGCCCCATCGAGGGCCTCGGCCCAGTCGGTGGAAATCTCGTCGATCACCCCGAGCTGCCGTGCCTCGGCGAGGGGGCCGGGGCGGCGACCGATGCCCACCACACGTTCAACCAGCCTCGCCTGGCGCAGGGCCAGCGCCACCGACCCGCCAATCAGGCCAACGCCGCACACCACAAGTTTCTCGATCTTGCGCACGGCGAGCCTCACTCAGCCGAGGGCGACAGGCAGAGCCTCGAGGAAGCGGGTGTTCTCGCTCTCCAGGCCGATGGACACACGCAACCATTCAGGCATGCCATATCCGCCAATGGGGCGCACGATGACACCCTGACGCAGCAAGCCCTGATTGACCTTGGCCCCGTTGCCAACCTTGACGGTGACAAAGTTGCCGGCGGAGGGAATCCACTCCAGGCCGAGGGCGGTAAAACCGGCAGTCAGCTGGGCCATCCCGGCCCGGTTCAAGGCGTAGCTGCGAGCGAGGAAATCGTCGTCAAAAAGCGCGGCGGCCGCAGCCGCAAGGCCGACACTGGTAACGTTGAACGGTTGCCGGACACGATTCAGCAAATCGATGACCGCCGCACTGCCCAGGCCATATCCCACCCGCAGACCGGCCAGACCGTAGGCCTTGGAGAAGGTGCGACTGATGAGCAGGTTGGGGAAGCGGGACAGCCAGGCGATGGCGTCGTAACGCTGCTCCGGCCCAAGATATTCGGTGTAAGCCTCGTCGAGCACCACCAGCACGTCGTCGGGAACCTTGCCCAGGAAGGCTTCTATCCGGTCGCCGGGAAGGAAGGTGCCGGTCGGATTGTTGGGATTGGCGATGAAGATCACCCGGGTGAGAGGGGTGATTGCCGCCAGCATGGCGTCCAGATCATGGCCGAAGTCCTGCGCCGGCACCTCAACACCACGGGCGCCCGTCGCCTGAGTGGCAAGGGGGTAGACGGCGAAAGCGTGGCGAGCATAGATGGCCTCTCGGTCCGGACCGAGAAAAGCCCGCGCCGCCAGCTCAAGGATGTCATTGGAGCCGTTGCCAAGAACAATCTGGTCCATCGCCACGCCGTAACGCCGGCGCAGAGCGTCCTTCAGCTCAAAGCCATTTCCGTCCGGGTAGCGGGCGATGTCTGCCAGCGCCGACTCAATGGCCGCCCGGGTCTGCTCACCGATGCCCAGCGGGTTCTCGTTGGAGGCCAGCTTGACGATGGACGCCTCCTCCAGCCCCATCTCCCGGGCCAGTTCCGAGATCGGCTTGCCGGGCTGATAGGGAGAGATCGCCCGGATATAGGCGGGCGCCAGATCACACAAACTCATGGACAACTCCAGGGGATCAGTACACAGCCTGGGGATAGGATCCCAGGATCTTGAGATAAGCCGCGCGGCTGGCCAGCGCATCCAGCGCCACCTTTACGGCCGGATCATCCCGGTGGCCCTCGATATCCACGTAGAAGACGTACTCCCACAGGGCGGCGCGGGCGGGCCGGGACTCAAGACGGCTCATGGACACACCCGCCTCGGCCAGGGGCGCCAGCAATTCATGGACCGCCCCGGGCCGGTTGGTTGCGGACATGATCAGGGAGGTCTTGTCCGCCCCGGTCCGTCCCGCATCATGACGCCCCAGGACCAGAAAGCGGGTGGTGTTGTTGGGCTCATCCTCAATGCTCTCCGCCAGGCGCGGCAGATCATAGCGCTCCGAGGCGGCCTCACCGGCGATGGCCGCCGCTCCGGGCTCCTGGGAGGCAAGGCGCGCCGCCTCGGCATTGCTGCCCACCGAAACACGCGTCACGCCGGGGAGCGACCGGTTCAGCCACTCGTGACACTGGGCCAGGGACTGGGCATGGGAATACACCTTGGTAATGCGGCCAAGCTCGACTTCACGCGTCATCAGATGCTGGTGAATGCGCAACACTACCTCACCGCAAATCTTGAGGGGCGAGCCGAGGAGCAGATCAAGGGTGCGGCCTACCGCACCTTCGGTGGAGTTCTCGACCGGCGCCACGCCATAGTGGGCATGGCCCGCTTCCACCTCACGAAAAACATCGTCGATGGTGCCCTGGGGCGCAAGACGGGCGGCATGACCGAAATGCTTGACCGCAGCACTCTCGGAGAATGTACCCAAAGGTCCGAGGAAGGCGATCCCGAGCGGCGTTTCCAGGGATAGGCAAGCCGACATCACCTCCCGAAAGAAGAAGGTGACGCTTTCGTTGGGAAGGGGGCCGGTGTTGAGCCCCTGGATCCGGCGCAGTACCTGTGCCTCACGCTCAGGTCGATAGATGTAGCCCGCGTCGCCATATCGGGCCTTGATCTCACCAACGTGCTGAGCGCATCTGGCACGCTGATTGAGCAAGGCCAGCATCTGCGCATCAATGGCGTCGATCTGCTCTCTCACCACGCCGAGCTCCTGCAGCATCCCTTCGTTCATGCCTTCTCCTGAACCCAAAACCCTGCCCGATCACGCCTTGCGTGCGGCGAAATCCTGCATCAACGCCACCAGGGCCTCCACGCCCTCAAGGGACATGGCGTTATATATCGACGCCCGCATACCACCAACCGACTTGTGCCCCTTGAGGCCCACCAGCTTGCGCTCCGCGGCTTCTGCCAGAAACGCCGCATCAAGGGCAGGGTCGGACAACGTGAACGGGACGTTCATCCGGGAACGGCATTCCACCGCGACCGGGTTGCGATAGAAGCCGCCGCTGCCATCGATGGTGTCATAGACGCGCTTCGCCTTGGCAACATTGGCCTCCTCCACTGCCGCAAGGCCGCCCTGGGCCTTGAGGTTCTTGAAGATCAATCCGGCAAGGTAGATACCAAAGGTCGGCGGCGTGTTGAGCATGGAACCATTGTCAGCCATGGTCGTGTAGTTCATCACGCTGGGCGTGATCGTGGACGCCTTGCCGAGAAGATCTTCCCGCACGATGACCAAGACGAGGCCGGCCGGACCGATGTTCTTCTGCGCACCGGCATAGATCAGCCCGTAGCGGCTTACATCCATCGGCCGTGACAGGATGTGGGAGCTCATGTCCGCCACCAGGGGAACCCCGACAGGCACCTCGGGCAGGTCGAACATCTCGACACCATGAATGGTTTCGTTGGTGCAGACATGCAGATAGGCCGCCTGAGGGTCAAGTTTCAGCTCATGGGCAACAGGGAGGCGACTGAACCCGTCACCCTCGGTGGATCCCGCCAGACGCACGTTGCCCACGTGCTGTGCTTCCTTGTATGCCTTCTTCGACCAGGCGCCGGTGACGACGTAATCGGCCGAGCGGCCGTCCAGGAGATTCATCGGAATCTGCGCGAACTGCTGGGTTGCCCCGCCCTGCAGGAACAGCACCCGGTAGTTGGAGGGAATGCCCATCAGCGCTCTCAGGTCGGCCTCGGCCTCGTGGATGACACCGGAGAAATCCTTGCCCCGGTGGCTCATCTCCATGATGCCCATGCCCGTTCCGTGCCAGTCGAGCAGTTCATCGCGCACCTGCTCCAGAACCGCCGTCGGCAAGACCGCCGGACCCGCTGAGAAATTGAATATCCGCATCGTGTGAATCCTTGTTCAGTCGGTTCAGGCGTCGGGTTGGGTGCCTTCGTCACCCGCAACATCCTGCTCTTCCTCTTCGCCTTCGAGAATCTTCTGCACACCGGACAGCGTGCTGCCCTCATCCACGGAAATCAGCGTGACCCCCTGGGTCGCCCGGCCCATCTCGCGAATCTCGGCTACCCGCGTCCGCACCAGCACGCCACCCGTGGTGATCAACATGATCTGATCCTTCTCGGTGACCAGCGTCGCCGCCACCACACGCCCGTTCCGATCCGAGGTCTGGATGGCAATCATGCCCTTGGTGCCACGACCATGGCGGGTGTATTCCCCAATCGGCGTACGCTTGCCAAAGCCATTTTCGGTGGCCGTCAGCACGCTCTGCTCCTCGTCGCCCGCCACCAGCATGGCAATCACGGTCTGGCCGTCCTCCAGCATCATGCCGCGCACACCCCGGGCCTGGCGCCCCATCGGCCGAACGTCGTTCTCGCTGAAGCGCACGGCCTTGCCTGCGTCGGAGAACATCATCACGTCGTGCTGACCATCGGTAATGGCCACACCCACCAGATAGTCCCCCTCGTCCAGCCCCACGGCGATGATTCCCGCCTTGCGGGGGTTGGAGAAATCGGTGAGCGGCGTCTTCTTGACCGTACCCTGGGCCGTAGCCATGAACACGAAATGGCCTTCATCGAACTCCTTGACCGGCAACACGGCGGTGATCTTCTCGCCCTCCAGCAGCGGGAAAAGATTGACGATGGGTTTGCCGCGGGAATTGCGCGTGCCCTCGGGCACCTCATACACCTTCAGCCAGTAGAGACGGCCGCGGCTGGAGAAGCACAGAATGTGGTCATGCGTATTGGCCACAAACAACTGGTCAACGAAATCGTCATCCTTCACCGCTGCCGCCTGTTTGCCACGGCCGCCGCGCTTCTGGGCGCGGTAATCGGTAAGGGGCTGGCGCTTGAAATAGCCCGTATGGGACAAGGTCACGACCATGTCCTGAGGCGCAATCAGGTCTTCTATATTGATGTCGGCGGTGTTCATCACCACTTCGGAGCGCCGGGGATCGCCAAACTGCTGCTTGATGAGGGTCAGCTCATCCACGATGATCGCAGTGATCCGCGCCGGTTTCGCGAGGATGTCCAGCAAGTCGGCGATGTTGTCCATCACCTCCTTGTATTCGGCAACGATCTTGTCCTGCTCGAGACCGGTCAAACGTTGCAGACGCAACTCCAGGATTGCCTGGGCCTGAGCATCGGAAAGGCGATACCCCTGGGCCGACAGGCCGAACTCCGGCGCGAGGCCATCGGGCCGGTAACTGTCCGCCGTTGCGCGGGACAGCATCTCCTCCACAAGGGCCGAACGCCACTGCCGCGCCATCAGGGCCTTCTTGGCCTCCGGCGGCGTCGGAGCCGCCTTGATCAGGGCAATGATCTCATCCACATTGGACAAGGCCACCGCCAGGCCTTCGAGGATATGACCACGCTCGCGGGCCTTGCGCAGTTCGAAGATGGTGCGACGGGTCACCACCTCGCGCCGGTGGGCGAGGAAGCAATCGAGCATCTGCAGCAGATTGAGCAGGCGTGGCTTGCCATCCACCAGCGCCACCATGTTCATGCCGAAGGTATCCTGCAGCTGCGTCTGCTTGAACAGGTTGTTCAGCACCACGTCGGCCATCTCATTGCGCTTCAGCTCAATGACCACTCGCATGCCGGACTTGTCGGACTCGTCGCGAAGGTCGCTGATCCCCTCGATGCGCTTTTCATTGACCAACTCGGCGATCTTCTCGATCAGGGTCTTCTTGTTAACCTGATAGGGCAGCTCGTCAACGATGATGGCCTGGCGATCCCCCTTGCCGATATCCTCGAAGTGGGTGCGCGCCCGCATCACCACGCGGCCACGGCCCGTGCGATAGCCTTCCTGCACACCGGCCAGCCCGTAGATCAGACCCGCCGTTGGAAAGTCGGGAGCAGGAACAATCTTGATCAGCTCATCAATGGTGGTTTCCGGATCCTGCAGGAGCTTGAGGCAGGCATCCACAATCTCGGTCAGGTTGTGGGGTGGAATGTTGGTCGCCATCCCGACCGCGATCCCGCCGGAACCGTTGATCAGCAGGTTGGGAATACGCGCTGGCAGCACCAGCGGCTCCTTCTCGGAACCGTCGTAGTTCGGCCCGAAGTCGACCGTTTCCTTCTCGATATCCGCCAGCAGCTCGTGGCCGATCTTGGCCATGCGGATCTCGGTGTAACGCATCGCTGCCGCGCTGTCGCCATCCACTGACCCAAAGTTGCCCTGACCATCCACCAGCATGTAGCGAAGGGAAAAATCCTGCGCCATGCGGACGATGGTGTCATACACCGACTGGTCGCCGTGGGGATGGTACTTACCGATCACATCCCCGACGATGCGCGCCGACTTCTTGTAAGCCTTGTTCCAGTCGTTGCCCAGCTCGTGCATGGCAAACAGCACGCGGCGATGGACTGGCTTGAGGCCGTCACGCACATCCGGGAGAGCCCGCCCGACGATCACGCTCATCGCGTAATCCAGGTAGGCATGACGCATCTCGTCTTCGAGGCTGATGGGAAGAGTTTCTTTGGCGAACGGGATCATGGCACCGCGAGGAATCGACTATTCGTCGAAAAGACGAAAAACACAGAGTTTATCACGCCGGCAGAGCCCGCCCCGACCCGCTGTTGCGCATGCGCCAGACACAACACTCCGCCACCGATTGTGATCCAAGCATTTCATATGCTCTAATCCGCGAGCACGTGAAGCACACAAGACAGGCGCCCCGAGCGCCTCACCCTATTGAGGAGGAAACCCGATGACCGCAGCAAACTTCCGTCTCACGACGGCCGCCCTTCTGATGCTCGCCAGCCTCCCTACCCTGGCCCAATCCAAGGACATCGTTGTCGATCCGAAGGGCGAAGTACCCTACGCCATCGACCAGCGCAACGTCGTCGTGAAGAGCGGGTCGGACCTGTGCTGGCGGACAGGTTACTGGACACCCGGCGCGGCCGGTGAAGCCAAGGCAGGCGAAGTTCCGGTCGCTTGCGAATGCGACAAGGACGTTGTCGGCGCCAACAAATGCGCCCCCGCTGCAGCACCGGTAGCCGCCCCGGCCGCCGCGGCACCTGTCGTTGCCGCAGCACCGGCACCGAAGAAATGCGACTTCAGCATGACCCTTCATACCGATCACACCTTCGCCTTCAACAAGGCCGTGCTTGGCCCCATCGCCAAGAAGAACCTTGACGACATGATCAGCACCAAGCTCGCCGCCTGTGCCGAAGTAAAATCCGTGATCATCACCGGCCATACGGATCGCCTCGGCTCCCAGTCCTACAACCAGAAGCTGTCGGAGAAGCGCGCCGAGGCGGTGCAGTCCTACCTCATCGCCAAGGGCATAAAGGCTGACCTCATCGACACCATGGGCGCCGGCAAGACCCAGCCGGTCCAGAGCTGCGACGACAAGCTGGGCCGCAAGAAGCTCATTGAGTGCCTCGCCCCGAATCGCCGCGTCACCCTGGACATCAAGGGCCCCGCCAAGTAATTCCTGTCGTGCCCTGGCATATTGAGACCCCGCCCCCTGGCGGGGTCTTTTCACATGAAAGCCCGCAAAATGGCGCCGACCCCGATCGACCTGCTCATCGACGCTCGATACATCATTCCCGTCGAGCCCTTCAACACGACGCTGGAACACCACAGCGTCGCCATCCGGGGCGGGCGCATCGTCGACATCATTCCGTCCGATCAGGCACGTCTTCAATACGCCGCCTCGGAAACCGTCAACCTCCCGGAGCACATTGTCACCCCCGGACTCATCAACCTGCACACCCACGCAGCGATGACCCTGATGCGCGGCCTCGCCGACGACCTGCCCTTGATGCGCTGGCTGCAGGAAGCCATCTGGCCTGCCGAAACGAAACATGTCTCCCACGCCTTCGTGCGTGACGGCAGCCTCCTCGCCGGAGCGGAGATGCTGCGTGGCGGCATCACCACCTGCAACGACATGTATTTCTTCCCGCAGGCCAGCGCCGAGGCCTTTGACCGACTCGGCCTGCGTGCCGTCCTTGGCATCACGGTCATCGACTTCCCGTCCCAGTACGCCTCGGACGCGGACGACTACCTCCACAAGGGATTGGCAAGCTTCGAATCCTGGCGGGATCACCCCCTGATCCGGTTTGCCCTCGCCCCCCACGCACCCTACACCGTCAGCAACCGGAGCTTCGAGCGCATCGGCACCCTCGCCGGAGAGCTCGAGATCCCCATCCACATCCACATCCACGAAACCGCCGACGAAATCGCCAACAGCCTGAGGGATTTCGGGCAACGCCCCATTGCACGACTCGAGAGCCTGGGCCTGCTCGGCCCAAACCTGATCGGCGTTCACGCAGTGCACCTGGATCGCCACGACATCGAGCGCCTCAGCCATCATCGCTGCGCCATCGCCCACTGCCCGATCTCAAACATGAAACTGGCCAGCGGTGCCGCACCGGTTACACAACTTCTCGAGCATGGGCTTTCAGTCGGCCTTGGCAGCGACGGAGCTGCCAGCAACAACCGCCTGGACCTGTGGCGCGAAATGCTTCAGGCCAGCCTCCTTGCCAAACTCGACACCGGCAGCGCATCATCCTTACCGGCCCATCAGGCACTGCGCATGGCAACCCTCCATGGCGCCCGCGCCCTGGGCATCGACGACCTGACAGGATCCCTTCTGCCGGGCAAAGCCGCAGACCTCTGCGCCCTGCGAATTGACGATCCGGACAGCCTTCCCCTGTTTGATCCGGTTTCCCACCTGCTCTACGTCCTCGGCCGACACTGCGTTACCGACGTCTGGGTCGATGGGCAACGAAGGGTAAAGGGTGGCGAACTGTTGCAAATAACCAACACCGAACTATTGAGCATCGCTCGCCTATGGCAAAATAAGCTCCGCCAATGAATTGGATATGCTGCCTGAGTCATAGCGTACTTTGGCAGCCTGGATGAATCTTCCGGTTCTACCCCTTTGCCTTGCGACGAGGAAAACGATGATCAAACAAGCCAAAAAACAACTGCTGATGGCCGCCGCACTTGCCGCTCTCGGTCTGTCCGCATCCGCCAGCTTCGCCAAAGATGTCGTTGTCGATACGAAAGGCGAAGTGCCTTACGTGATTGACTCCCGCGCTGTTGTGGCCCGCAGCGGTCACGATCTGTGCTGGCGCACTGGCTACTGGACTCCGGCCGCCGCCGCCAACACCATGGCTGGCGAATTCCCGGTCGGCTGTGAGTGCGACAAGGACGTCGTTCCGCAAGAGAAGTGCGTGAAGCCTGTCGCTGCGGCGGCTGCTGGCTCCCGCGCCGCTCCGCTGGCTGCCCCGGCTCCCGTGGCTGAGAAGATCAAGCTGGCTGCCGATGCACTCTTCGAATTCGACAAGGCTGTCCTGCTGCCCGCCGGCAAGGCCAAGCTTGACGACCTGGCCGCCAAGTCCAAGAGTGTGAAGCTGGAAGTCATCCTGGCTGTTGGTCACACCGACCGCATCGGTGGCGACGCCTACAACCAGAAGCTGTCCGAGAAGCGCGCTGCCGCCGTCAAGGACTACCTGGTCGGCAAGGGCATCGAAGCCAACCGTGTTTACACCGAAGGCAAGGGCGAGAAGCAGCCCGTGACCGGCGACAAGTGCAAGAACCTCGGCAAGGATTCCGGCAAGAACAAGAAGCTGGTCGAGTGCCTGCAGCCGGATCGTCGCGTGGAAATCGAAGTGATCGGCACCAAGTAATCGCCGAAACAGAGTTTCCCGCAAGTCCTCAAAAAGCCCTGCCCTGCAGGGCTTTTTGTTTTTCCGCAGATCAGGCTCTCGCCCTACAATCTCAGCCTGTCATCACTCACGCTCGACAACGCATCACACCATGAACGCCGACCCCGCCGAACTGCAAAAATTCAGTGACCTTGCCCACCGCTGGTGGGACCCCGAATCCGAGTTCAAGCCCCTGCACCAGATCAACCCCCTGCGTCTCGACTGGATCGACAAGACCGTCAGCCTGAGCGGCAAGAAGGTGGTGGACATCGGTTGTGGCGGGGGCATCCTGGCGGAATCCATGGCAGGCCGGGGTGCCGAGGTAACAGGTGTCGACCTTTCGGAGAAGGCACTTGGCGTAGCCCGCCTGCACCTTTACGAAAGTGGCGAGACGGTAAACTACCGGCACATTTCAGCCGAAGACATCGCCCGGGAATCACCCGCAAGCTTTGACGTCGTGACTTGCATGGAGATGCTTGAGCATGTGCCCGACCCGGCCAGCACCATCAGGGCATGCGCCGCCCTGGTCAAACCCGGGGGCAAGGTCTTCTTCTCGACGCTGAACCGCAATCTGAAAGCCTACCTCCTGGCCGTGGTCGGCGCGGAATATGTACTGAACCTTCTCCCCAGGGGCACTCACGAGTACGCCAAATTCATCAAGCCCTCCGAGCTGTCCCGCTATGTCCGGGACGCGGGGCTGAACGTCGAGGAGCTGCGCGGCATGAGCTATAACCCGCTAACCAAGATCTATGCGCTGGGACAGGACACCGATGTGAACTACCTGATGTGTACGTCACGGAATGCCTGAAGCGGTCCTTTTCGACCTTGACGGAACACTCGCCGACACCGCCCCCGACCTGGCGAACGCCCTCAACCGCCTGAAAGCGGAGCAGGGGCTGGCGCCAAGCCCGCTGATCCGATTGCGCCCCTTGGTATCAAACGGCGTGCGCGGCATGCTCGGAGTCGGCTTCGGAATCACGCCGGACGCCCCTCTGTACCCGGCACTTGCCGAACGTTTTCTGCATTTCTACGCCAGTGCACTGTGTGTCGAAACCCGGCTTTTCGCCGGGATGGACGAACTTCTGTCGCACCTCGACAATGCAGGGATCACCTGGGGCGTCGTCACCAACAAGGCCGAGCGCTTCGCCCGCCCCCTGATCGACGCTCTCGGTCTCACCGCCCGCTGTGCATGTATTGTCGGCGGCGACACCGCGGCACGCCCCAAACCCTTTGCCGACCCCCTCCTCCACGCGTGCTCCAGTACCGGTATCAAACCGGAAGGCTGTCTCTATGTGGGTGATGACATCCGCGACATCCATGCGGGCAAGGCTGCAGGCATGGGGACCGTCGCTGCGGCGTACGGATATCTTGGGAGCTCTCCACCCATCGCGACCTGGGACGCCGACGCCATCATTGCACACCCACTCGACCTGCTCCGTGTTCTAGAAAAACACTGAGAGCGTGCTATCATCTTCAAGTGAGTGGATGAAAGTCCAGTCATCGCACAAACGAAGGGGGCCGACTTGGCTTCGACGTGGGTTGCAAAGCAGATCAGGGCATACCGAGGACCAGTTACCTCGTAAATCCACTGGAAATCTACAAACGCCAACGACGAGCGTTTCGCTCTGGCCGCTTAAGGCCTAAGCCACTGCACTGACAGGTCTCCTGGGTCAGATGGGGTAAAACCCGCCGCAGTGTCATTTACAGGGACTAGCAATGAATCGGGTTACTTGGTTCAACGCGAAACTCAAGGTGACTCGCCTGTGGTCGGCCTGCCGATTGGCTAAACCCCGGGTTAAACCCAAATAGGTCGGCTAAGTATGTAGAACTGACTGTAGAGGACTTGCGGACGGGGGTTCGATTCCCCCCGGCTCCACCAATTCAGCGCCAAGTGATTGATTTCACTTGGCGTTTTTTATTTCCTGGGG
>ERZ795056.750-NODE-750-length-39961-cov-9.389190_pt1 | contig 39961 bp, 40 predicted proteins | sample MGYA00375140_ERZ795056 | MGnify/ENA primary metagenome ERZ795056 (study PRJEB30185, sample SAMN05720227) | activated sludge metagenome | isolation source: Anaerobic digester | place: USA | collected 2015-03-09 ...
TACATTTCGAATCTGCTTACCAGCCAAGCACCCAGGCAAAAATCAGGGGAACAACAATGGTGGCGTCACTTTCAACTATAAATTTAGGGGTATGAATATCAAGCTTTCCCCAGGTAATTTTTTCATTGGGTACAGCACCGGAATAAGATCCATATGAAGTAGTGGAATCGCTCACCTGGCAGAAATAGCTCCAGAATGGAACATCATGCCACTCTAGATCCTGGTACATCATCGGCACCACGCAGATGGGAAAATCTCCTGCAATGCCTCCGCCGATCTGGAAGAAACCCACTCCTTTTCCTGCAGAATGATTGCGGTACCAATCGGCCAGCCAAACCATATATTCAATCCCACTCTTCATGGTTACTGCCTTAAGCTCATTTTTGATCACATAAGATGCGAAGATGTTGCCCATGGTACTGTCTTCCCAACCTGGTACAACGATTGGTATATTTTTCTGCGCAGCAGCAAGCATCCAGCTATTCTTCGGATCTATTTCATAATACTGCTCCAATACACCACTCAATAACATTTTATACATGTACTCATGTGGGAAGTAACGTTCACCTTTATCATCCGCATCTTTCCAGATCTGGTGAATGTGTTTTTGTAATCTTCTAAAAGCTTCTTCTTCGGGTATGCAGGTATCGGTAACCCTGTTGTAATGGTTTTCGAGGAGGTCCCATTCATCCTGTGGACTTAAATCGCGGTAATTAGGTACTCTCTTATAATGGCTATGGGCCACGAGGTTCATGATGTCTTCTTCGAGGTTGGCACCGGTGCAACTGATGATGGCCACTTTATCCTGGCGAATCATTTCTGCAAAACTCAACCCCAATTCTGCGGTACTCATGGCGCCCGCCAAAGTAACCATCATCTTACCACCTTCGAGTAAATGCGTTTCATAGCCTTTGGCTGCATCCATCAAAGCCGCCGCATTAAAATGTCGGTAATGATGCTGAATATATTCCGATACCGGTCCTTTTTTCATTGTTTCTTTTTTAAGTAGAGTGCAAAAGTACATTTTTGCAGCCATCTGTTACCAGTGGTTTTGAAAATTAATCAATAAAAAAAGGGTACAAAACCTGTTGATTCTGTACCCTATACTCATTGGTTTTACAGGCTATATTTTTAAGCGTGCCTTTTTTTCTTCCGTTATCTGTCCATTTGCATCACATCTTAATTTAATGATAGACGATTTGCCCTCCACATTAATATAATAATTGGTTTCCCCGTTGAAAAGGATCTCCGATACGGTGGTGGCAATGCGATACCCTTTGTATTCATCCTTTACAGATTGAACAACATGCAAGGGCACCTGTGTTAATGAAATGGTCCGGGACATGCCCAGCATCTGGCCGTCTTCATCATAGGCAACGGTTACTACATGTTCACCCATTTCAAAGTTGGCAAAATAAAATACATCTTTTTTCTCCCAGTTTACATGCAGTGCTGATGAGAAGTCTTTTACAAAAGCTTTTTTTACAGCTTCGTTTACCAATACTCCGGGGTTGGCAAATGCACTGGTACCAGCGATCAGGGCCAGTGCGGCAAAAATGATTCTTAACTTTTTCATGATATATACTTTTTGGTTTTTAATAAAACTGCCTGGCTAAAAGCAGCAATGAGAAACAAAAGTATATTGGTCTATCACTAATGTCAATTGGATTGTGACCGCTGTGGTTAAGGGAGGTTAATGAACTATATAAGTGGTAATGGAATAAATGGATATTCATGCTGGATGACCTTCATTTATATTGTTCAACCGGAACTGGATTTATTTCTTAATAAAAATCCAAAAAAGGTAATCGTTCTGTTAAAAGGTAAAAGTGGTACGAAGGCTTACGTAGATTTTGATTTATCCCTCAATTTTATCCTTGCTTACCGCTCCTGTGAGACCACCATGTGACCATACTTGATTATCCAGGATTAAAAAAGCACAGAAATCTTTGCATTTAAATACAACAAGATTAGCCTGATTTCCATTCATCCGCCCCTATTTCCATTCATACAATTGGCAAAATTTCCAACTTCAAAAATGTCATTTCGCTTAAATTCAATGCTATTAAGGGTTTCAGGCGGCAAAGGCACTAATAAATACTGCCAATTACCAAAGATTACTTAGTATTATGTTTTGCATAGTACTAATTAGAATATATCTTTGTTTTATCAAAGTAAGGAAATCAACAAAAAACTTACGAATCACTTAAAACATTAAAATAAAGATCATGAAAACGCAATCAAACACTTTACTTGCAGAATTAAGTAAAACACAGGTAGAAAATCTGACCAACCAGGTAAAGGAAACCCTTGCCATCGGTTATAACGCAGGTGCCAAAACTTTCAGCTCTGCTGATCTTTGGAACATACAGAAACAACGCAGGACCTTTTTGAGCAGGAGAAGTTTCTAAAAAGGAATGGCCATTCCAGGAAGTTGAGAAAAAAGACATTGTGAATAGATTTTTTATGGAATGCCATTCCCTTCAAAAAAAAACCGCTGCCTATTGGCAACGGTTTAAGAAGATGGAGGCTGATTCTTAGCGAACCAGTTTCAGTTCATCAATAATATTTTTTGCTCCGCCGAGTTTATCTACGCACCAGAGCACATAGCGAACATCTACACAAATGGTACGATTGAGGTCCTTATCAAAAGCGATCTTATGACTCAGGGCTTCGTAGTTACCATCGAATGCAAGGCCGATCAGGTTTCCGTTTCCATCAATTACAGGACTTCCGCTATTTCCACCGGTGATGTCGTTGGTAGTGATAAATCCAACAACGAGATCGTTCCTGCTCTTATCAATGTACTGACCGAAATCTTTTTTCTTCAGTAATTCAACCTGTTTGGTAGGCAGGTCAAATTCATAATCTCCTGCAACATATTTTTCCAGGATTCCTTTGCTGGTGGTTACATAATCATAATGTACCGCATCGCGTGGATTATAGCTTTTTACATTTCCAAAACTCACCCTCATGCTGAAGTTGGCATCGGGATACATTTTTTTCACTGCTTCAGGATTCATTTCCATGATACCTTTCAGATAACTTCGACCCAGTTCATTGTTCTTAGTATTGAACGTCGTGAAAAAGGGAGCATACTTGGTATTATAGTTTTTTACAAAACTGGACGCAAAATCAAAAGCCGGATCGGCCTGTAATACGGTTGCATCGGGGGCTGCAATGAATGCCGCCCATTTAGCATCATCAAAGATCATGGTTTTGGCAAATACATCCGCAGCCCATTTTTTATAGGTTGCATCATCTTTCAGGTCGCCGAAAGTGCCTTTTAATTTTTCATAAAAGCCAATCGGGTGCTGGCTTTTATCAATGTCATTGTAGAAAGCCATGGCTACCGCTGCAAGTATTTTTTCATCACTCGGTTTGTCTTCCGATTCCAGGAATTGTTTCCTGGCAGCATCGGCAGCATCGGCAGCTTTTTTAATATCCGCACTAGTAGCGCCGGTTTTTACAATAGCTGCTTCCAATCCCATTAAAGAAGAAGCATAGGCAGAAAGTGGTGAACCAAGGATGCCTTCCCGAAGGTATACACGGTGTTTGCTATAAGGAGTCCAGTCGGCATAATTCTTCGCATAATCAGCAAAGATGTTCTGGTACTCAGGTTTACCCTGTGCCCACTTGGTGAACTTTTCTTCGTACTGTTGTTTTTGTCCATACGTATTAAACTTGATCAACTGTTTTGTTTCGCCATCGAAGAACTTCCAGTAGTTGGCGATACCGGCATAATCAGAAGCCAGCTTCAGCTTCACAGCCGGATCTTTGATCATCTGCTCGTGCATATTTTTCAAACGCATATCCCTTAATCCAACAAGAGAAGGATTTTCAATTTCGTTTTTCAGTTTGATACCATAGCTGGTTTCATAACGGTTGGTACCACCTGGGTAACCATAGATCATGGCATAATCACCATCTTTAATTCCTTTGATGCTTACCGGCAGGAAATGTTTTGGCTTCAAAGGCACATTCTCTTTGCTGTATTCTGCTGGCTTGCCATCTTTGGTTCCATATACCCTGAAAATAGAAAAATCGCCAGTATGACGTGGCCATTCCCAATTATCAGTATCTCCACCAAACTTTCCAACGCTTTCTGGTGGTGCACCTACCAGGCGAACATCGCGATAGGTTTTGTATACATACATCAGGTACTGGTTGTCTTTGAACATGCTGTAGATCCTTCCGGCGAGGCCATTTTCTTTATCAAGTACTTTATCAGTAATGCCTTTGTATACTTCCTGGATCTTCTTAACCCTGTCTGCCCAGGCAAGTCCTTTCAATCCTTCTTCCACTTCTTTGGTAACATCAACGATCCTGTCGAGAAACTGAACCGTAAGCTGGCTTTTGATCTCCTGGTCTTTGTTGTATGCATAAAAACCATCCCGCAGATAATTATGTTCAACACTGCTGGCCCCTGCAATGGCGCCATACCCGCAATGGTGATTGGTAAAAATCAATCCCTGGTCGCTCACTATCTCACCCGTGCAACCGCCGCCAAAAATTAAAATGGCGTCTTTCAGGGATGCTTTATTGATCGAATACAATTGTTCTTTGGTAAGTTTCAATCCTTTTTTTACCATATCATTGTACACCTGCTGACCCAGGAGCATGGGCAGCCACATACCTTCGTCGGCACTGGCTTTGAATATGCTTGCCATCAAAACAAGCGATAAAAAGATCTTCTTCATATATATCATTTTTTAGACGACAAACGTAGCCAATTTTTGTGATTTAACAGGGAGCCGGGTTAACATTTTAGCAAAGCGCTTCCGGTAAATCATCATTAACCGGGCAGACCAATGACTTTCGATACAATATGCTATCTTTCAGAGAATCGTTCATTTTTTGATTGCCGGTAACCTTTTGTGATTTTTGGTTATGGAATAGCAAATCAATAAATTATATTTGTTCTCTTTTCACAACAACCCGATTAATGGCCATTTTCGATATTCAGCTTCCAAAGTCTCTTGCAAGGGCATTAAACCTGCCTGTCAGCGATCCAAGGAGACAGCAGTTAAAAGTGCTGAAGAAGTTATTGCGCAAGGCCCGTTTTACACAGTTTGGACAGAAATATAAGTTTGATGAGATCCTGCTCAGCCGGCATCCCGGTAAAAAATTCCAGCAGCTGGTTCCAACGTATAATTATAGCAAGCTCTACCAGGATTGGTGGTATAAGACCCTGGAAGGCACGCCTGATGTGTGCTGGCCGGGCGTAATCAAGTATTTCGCCCTGAGCAGCGGCACCAGTGAAGCCGCCAGTAAATACATTCCCGTTACCAAAGAACTGATCCGCAGCAATACGGTTACCAGTTTTAAACAACTGCTCAGCCTTACCCGGTACGACAATGTTCCCAAAAGCTCCATCGGCAAAGGATGGTTGATGCTGGGTGGCAGTACACAATTGCAGAAAGGGCCTACTTATTTTGCCGGTGACCTGAGTGGTATTCAACAAAAGAATATTCCATTTTGGTTTTTAGGTTTGGGATTATATAAACCCGGTAAAAAAATTGCCCGTGAAAAAGACTGGGCAAAGAAACTGGAAGAAGTGGTTGAAAATGCTCCTAATTGGGACATCGGCTTTATCGTGGGCGTTCCCGCCTGGTTGCAATTATGCATTGAAAAGATCATTGAGCGGTATAACCTTAAGAATATTCACGAGATATGGCCCAACCTTGCATTTTATGTGCATGGTGGCGTGGCATTGGAACCTTATAAAAAAGGATTTGAAAAATTGCTGGGCAAGCCGCTCACGTATATTGAGACCTACCTGGCCAGTGAAGGATTTCTTGCTTACCAGAGCCGCCAGGATACCAAGGGTATGCAACTGGCCCTCAACAACAATATCTTTTTTGAATTTGTGCCTTTCGATGACAACAATTTTGATACCGATGGCAATATGATAGATGATCCTGAAGTGTACATGATTCATGAGATCGAAGAAGACAAGGATTATTCCATTCTGATCAGTACCAATGCAGGAGCCTGGCGATATGCAATCGGCGACACGGTGCGTTTGATAGATAAAGACCGGAACGAGATCATCATCACCGGCCGCACCAAACATTTCCTGAGCCTGGTGGGCGAACATTTGAGCGTAGACAACATGAACAAAGCCATTGAAATGGCCAGTGAAGAATTAAATATTTCGATCCCTGAATTTACTGTGGCAGGTATACCGCATGGAAACTTCTTTGCTCACAAATGGTATATTGCCACCGACGATCATGTGCAGGCTACAGAGCTGGCTACCTTGCTCGACAATAAATTAAAAATGCTCAATGACGATTATGAAGTAGAACGCAAGCATGCGCTCAAGGCTGTAGAGGTGGAAGTGTTGCCCGAACAGATTTTTATGAATTTCATGAATGCAAAAGGAAAGGTTGGTGGCCAGCATAAATTTCCAAGGGTATTAAAGGGAAAGATGTTTGAAGACTGGAAACACTTCTTACAACTCGAGCAGATCAAATAACAAGCCCATTTTTTTTATTGAAAATTTTTTGAATGACAGACGCCATTATATCTGGATTGCTTTTAGGATTGGCATTGGTATTTTCGGTGGGGCCGGTTATTTTCACCATCATTAAACTGCGTATCAACTATGGCGTGGCCAGTGCTTTTTATTTTATCGCGGGTGTTTGGTTGAGCGATATTACCTGGGTGATGACGGCAAACTTATTTGGGGGTCTGTTGGGAGCATTGATCGAATATAAAAAAATGATTGGCCTCCTCGGTGGCAGTTTCCTGATCAGCCTCGGCATTTACTACCTGTTCATTAAAAAATATCATAGTAAGGATGAACTCGATAAAGGCGTTAAGATCGGCGGCACAACCCATGCGAAGTTATTCATCACCGGCTTTTTGATCAATACATTGAACCCCGGTGTAATTGCGCTGTGGTTTGCGGCAGCCACCAAATCATTGTCGAACAGCTTTGACGAACGCGTCGTTATCTTTTCCATTTGTTTGTTGCTGAATATGTCGGCCGACATCCTGAAAATAAACCTGGCAGGCAGGCTTCGCAAAAAATTAACCGACAGGAACATTACCATCATCAACAAGATATCAGGATTATTGTTTCTTGCATTTGGTGTAGCCTTATTGATCGGTGTTTTGTATACGACCGTAAAACATACATAAAGTAATATGATGCGATTCATCTTATGTTTAGTATGCATGTGTGTCAGCCTTACTCCAAAGGCTCAATCAGCCGACTTTATCATCCTGAAGAAAAAGAATAAAACCATCCATACTTATTATGCGGGCACGCAGATTGAAATGGTAACCGTAAACGGTGTGTATAAAAATGCCCTCATCAATCGCATTCATAACGATACCCTGTACCTGCAGGAATTCCTTGTGCGGCAGGTTATAACACAATTTGGTTTTTATGTTACCGATACAGCGGGAAGCTACCGGTATGCATATCATTACAAAGACATTAAAAGCATTGGCAAAGAACAAAAAGGATTTAATGTAAGCGGAAGTGGCGGTGCTTTGTTTGGCGGCGGTGTGTTACTCACCCTGGCCAGTGGCGTGGTGTACCTGGCAGACCGGGATAAATTCAGCCCGGCTTTAATGGGTGGCGCTGCAGGCCTGGCTTTGGTTGGTTACCTGATGAGCAAATCTGGCAGCAAGGGCATGGTGATCGGGAAAAGAAATTACCACCTCGACTATGTAAAAATGACCCCTTAATAAATTTTCCCGGTAAACTATGGCAAAAGATAAATCGCAAAAAAGATCCTGGTGGCGCATCACAAAAAAAATTCTGTTATGGATGTTCATCGGGCAGTTTGTGTATATCCTGCTTTGCAAATGGATCAACCCGCCCATTACCATTACCCAGGCCGTGAACTTTGTGCAAGGCTATGGATTAAAAAGAGATTATGTTTCTTCAGATGACCTGGGGCCAAATATCAAACTCGCCGTAATGGCATCGGAAGATCAGTTATTTCCCGATCATGATGGATTCGATATCAAGGCCATTAAGAAAGCAATCAAATACAATGAGAAGCACCCTGCAAAAGCCCGTGGTGCCAGTACCATAAGCCAGCAAACAGCCAAGAATGTTTTCCTTTGGCAACATGGTGGATTTTTCAGGAAAGGGCTGGAAGTATACTTCACATTCATGATAGAAAAAATATGGAGCAAGGAAAGAATTTTACAAACCTACCTGAATGTAGCAGAGATGGGACCAGGCATATTTGGTGCACAAGCTGCAGCCAGCGCTTATTTCAATAAAGACGCAAAAAATCTCACGCGACAGGAAGCTGCCATGATCGCTGCCTGCCTTCCCAACCCAAAAAAATTTACGGTGAAACCTATGTCACGCTATGTTACGATGCGATCGGCAAGAATTCTGAACCAAATGAATAACCTCGCCGGGGATCCTGAGGTTGCTAAATTACTAAAATAGTTTTCTGATCGATTTAACGGCATTGGCTAAACGCTGTTCATCTGTACCCTGGATGATGGTCCAAGGAACAGGCTGGTTGATCATTGCATCACGGTAATATTCAAACAGCACTTTTCTTTTTTCAATATCAGGGTATTCCCTTAATGCATCCTGTTGCCAGGGAAGATCCACATCACATAACAGGTAAAGGTCATAATGCCTCTTTGCAACCTGGGTGAGTATTCGGTTATCGCATTTATTGAAAACAAATTCGCTCCAGACTTTCATTACATACATGTCTGTATCAATAAATAGGTATTGATCATTTCGTGCAACGGCTTCAGATGTCATTTGATCTTCTATGCTCAATTGTTTTGTTGCAATGATAATAAGATCATCATAAGTATAATCAGTTCCGTTTTCTTCCAGGTAAGCCCGTGCATACTCCGGCACCCAACTACATTGGTAATGTGCCGCCAATTGTTTGCAGAGTGTACTTTTCCCGGTAGATTCCGGACCGATCGCCACAATCTTTTTGAGCATGTTTATTTTTGTTTCCAGGCTGGCCTGGCTTTAAGTACTTTTTTATATACGACACAGCTTTCATCATGCGCACCGGGCAGGTAACCACAACTCATCAGAAATTCATTCACGATCTCACCTCCGGTAAACCGGAATGTTTTTTTAAACAGCTTCACCCATTCGGCCTTGCTAAGCGGATGATGTGTATCTAGCCATTTTTTAAAAGAACCATATTCCTTTTGTATGGCAAGAATTGTTTTTGCATTTTCAATGGCTGCATTAATTTTCAACCGGTTCCTGATCACTCCCGCATCATTCATTAACCTGGTGAAATCTTTCTCTTTATAAGAAGCCACTTTTTTAATATTGAAATCATGATAAGCCTTTCGGAAACTTTCCTGTTTTTTCAGGATGGTAGTCCAGCTAAGGCCGGCCTGGTTTATCTCCAGTATCAACCGGCAAAATAATTCATCATCCTGTTCAATGGGAAAACCATAATGCTGATCGTGGTAAATTTTGTGTACCATCAGATCGGCTTCTTTCATACCATAAAGGGCCCTGCAATAACTCATGTTTTATTAATTATGTTTTTAATGAATACAATTTTGCTCTTTTCCTCCATTCGATCAACCCGGCAACAGCGAGTACCAGTAACACCACGTAGTATACGCTGGTGAATACATACTGTTTTACAAAATATAATGGAATGGAAGCAATATTAGTAGCGATCCACCATATCCAGCTTTCCACTTTTTTCCGGGTCATCAGCCACATACCTGTAAATGCAGTTGCACTCGCAAAGGCATCGGCCCAGGGAATGGCTCCCGGTGCAAAATTCTTTTTAAGTTCGGTTAATGCAAGAAATATGGCTACGTAAAATGCAGCGAAGAAAAGCAGTTGCTGAATCCACTCTTTTTGAGAAGAGGAAGTTACTTTTAATATTACATGATGTTGCTGGTCTTTACGGGTCCACAATATCCATCCGTACAAACTCATCGCGGTATAATAAAAATTTACGGTTGCTTCTCCCAACAATCCGCCTTTATAACTTAAGTATATATAAAATATGGTATTGATAAGCCCTGTGGGATACACCAGCACATTCTCCTTACGGCTAAACCATACACTGATGATGCCCGAGCATACTGCGATATACTCGAGCCAGCCGGTTTGCTTCATGCCCTGTATAAATTCTTCAAAAATTTGCGTAGCATTCATCCCTGACAGTATCCAATTTAGAACAAGATACTTTAAATGTATGAGGTGGAATGTATGATTTCTCTGCTAACAATATTATTTATTGAAAGCAGAGAAATCACAATTGGTTTCATTATTTTTTTAACTGGTAAGATACCCCAACTAAAATTCCCGGCAGATGAATTCGTTTATTCAAAGAAAGAAGATTTGTTGTATAAGGCGAAATATTATAATTAAAAGAAGTTGCTGCTAACCATTGGTATTTTTTATACAATAAACCTGAAAAATGTAAACCAGCAGAAATTCCCATACCAATATTGCTTTTTGCTTCCGTAGATATCGTCCTGGAAATATAGGCGGTTTCAAACTTTCCCGGAAGATCATTATGATACTTCCTGATCAAATCAATATTTATTCCCCCTGTAATTGATAGATTCCATTTTTTTCTGTTTAAAATCCGGTATCGAATAAAAAGAGGAATGCTAAAATTGCTGAACACATTGCGTCCGTTTAATGTTACACTGTCTTTTGTAACCACACTCACGGTATCCTCCTTTAAGAAAGAACCTGTAGGACCTGTAACAAGTCGTTGCACCAAGGTATAATTGGTTTTGCTCTCTATCCCCTTCATGTGAATTTTTTCCGTAAATCGCAGGTATGCTATGCCCGCCCCTGCCTCTGTTCTTTTATTGATTGACTTTACCAGGTGAATATTGAAGCCCATTCCCTGTTCGATTGTGGATTGAATACGATCAGCCTTAAAATCTGCAAGAACATTTGCTGTATTCATGGTGCGTGTTATATAAAGCGGTTGCGTATAATTCTGCAGTGGTGAAACAATTGCAATCGCAGCTTCTATTTTTAACCCGCTTTTTTTATTGTTCACTTTTTCTTTTTTGGCAAATTGTGCATCTATGTTTTTAAGTGTACTGTCTTTTAACGGCTCTATGATTTTTTTAATCGTTGCTGAATCAGTAGCTCCCGGAATGGAAGAATTAATATCCGGTGCAACTACGGTTTCATGCAGGTTTTGTTTTACCAGCAATGAATCGTCAGGGATATGAACGGGATTTAATTGCGTTTTTCCATTTACGTTACGAAGGGTGCTGACATTATTGTCATTTGCATTTTTATCAGCCTCCATTTCTCCAGCCAATATGTTGACTTTATAAGCGCCTTTGCTGTTCTTGATTTTTCGGGAAGCTATAAATGATTTCGCTTCCCCCGTTGTTGTAGTTGCATCAACCGTTTTGTTGAATGTATGTTTAGTTTTCCTTGAAGAAGCATTGTTATCTGCATTACTGTATTTACTCTTGAGCGATGCGGACTTATCAATAATTACTGAACTTTCTTTAGATTTAAGCAAACCATTCCCTGTTAGATTTTTTGCCGGCGCAGATAAATTTATTTCAGCGGGAATTGTATTTTCTGAAGTTTGAAATTCTTCTTTTTTGATTTCACTTAAAGAAGCTGTTGATTGAATAGCATTGGTGCTTTTTTTATTGACCGGTTTATCTGTGTTTACGCCCGCAGTTTTTTCTGCATTCTCTTTTTCAGTCGCTAAATCAGCATTATGCGAGTCCCTGATCTTAATATTTATAAATAACCCGAGTCCACCCATACAAAGCATCAAAAAAAGAAACAAGAAAAAAGGCTTTCTTCTTTTTTTTCTTTCACCTGTAATATTTTCCCAGGCATCTGACGGAACATCAGCTTCCCGCTGCTGTGCCTTTTGTTTTATGATATCATCAAATTCATGATTGTTCATACAATAACTGTATTAAACTGTTTTAAAATAAACGACTGCAACATCCTGCGTGCCTTCACCAGTTGTGTTCTGGAAGTAGATGCCTGGATGCCCAATAAACTGCCAATCTCTTCATGGCTATATCCTTCGATAATATTCAGGTTAAACACCAGTCTGTATCCTTCCGGCAACAACCTGATCATCCTGTGTATCTCATCTTCTGATAATTTGGAAACCACAGAAGGGTCGATCGTATTTATGTCGGAGTCTGTTACATTAATTTCACTGAAAATAATTTTTCTTTTAGCAGCGTACCTGGTAGCTACACTTACAAAAACCCTTCTCATCCAACCTTCAAAACTTCCTTCAAATTTAAATTGAGCTATGTAATCAAATACCCTGATAAATCCTTCCTGCATGATATCCTTTGCTTCCTGCTGGTCTTTGGCATAACGTTGACAGAGCGACATCATTTTGCCAGCGAACTTTTCAAATAAAAGCCGCTGGCAAACCTGATTTTTTTTGATACAACCTTTAATGATATCTGTTTCGGTCATTTAAATGGTCTTATGAATAATAGATTGTGACTAGCTGGAGAATAATGTTTTAATGTTGACCATTTATATTCTTCTGACCCTAAACGTACATCGAACAAGATGGTCTGTATGATCATTCTGATCCTGTACATGCCCCTCGAAAGAACCTGCGATAAAGCCCCCTCTAACCCCAAATTCAGTAATGGTAACCGTTAGTGGCGTATATGGTGCGTAGGCATTGGCCCTTCCAGAAGGAAAGCCGCGTGAATCAATTAAATCGGTAGTATGCCCGGTACCGAGTGAAGTGCCTCCATTGAAAGCAAATGACATATTAGGTACCGGGTTTCCATCTCTGTCTATCGTGATGATATTTGTTTCGCTCAGCCCGTCATAAGTTGCAATCATTTTTTGGGTATCTCTAGGTTGAATTAAATGAATGGTGGGACCATTATCAATTGAATAATCTACAAACCCAACCGTGCTTACGCCGCAGGCCTGGATGGTGCCCAGGTTATTCGCACCGGGAACAAGGTTAAAACTTTGAGTCAGTCCTTGCTGGCTTCCTCCCCAATTCACCGCCAGGTAGCTTGAAGTCATATTGCTGCAACTCGTTGTTGAAAAAACAATATTTCCATTTACAACAGGCATATGCCAGGTAACATTTGCAATCCATAAAAGTACCCAACCATCTGTTATGGGCACGTTATTGCAATCAACGACTCTACCTGTCACGGTAACCAGGTCTCCCAGGTTTGCAGAAATAGTTCCCATGTCTACATCGCTGTTGGTTGTTGTAAAATTTTGAGAGTAAACCAATGATGTACCTCCGCAAAGTGTGTAAACCTGTAATACCAACTCCGTATTGGCCAGTACAGCACCACTTACAGTTCCCTGGTTATTGGTAAATGCAGATGTTCCAATATTAGGATCATCAGCCCGGCGTATACAAATAAATATATTTCCTATGGCCTGCATGGCACTATTTACAATCTGCGCAGTAAAGTTTACAACAGGTGTACCCGTTGCTCCATCCCAGAATGAGAAATGCTTCACATTGCCGGTATAGCTGTTACCATTTTTGGTAGTAGTCCCTTCCTGTTTCCACAATCCTTTTGTTACATCAAACGACCACAAAGGAATATTTGCAGGTGCATCTGCAACCAAAGTTGAAGGAATAGGTGTTGTAATGGTTGCTTCTTTGCCTGTTGTAATTTGTAATAATTCACCGGCATCCCCGGTAAGTTCAACCGCAAGCATTCCATAAGATTTCAAAATTCTGAGTTGAGCAGCACTATCTGTACCCCGCAGATCGCCGGGCATCATTTTACTAAATTGGTTTATATCTGCCTGGTTATATAGATGCGCTGCAACATGGATGTTTCCCGAATAAGCTGCATTCGTTGCTGCAATAACAACAGCATTTGAAGGCAATACCACTGAAGCTCCATCAGGCGTATTTACGGTACCCCCGGAAGCCGCGTTGATCGTGCCAATCTCAGTTTTAGGAACCAGCTGTACTTTTACAAATGTTTCCTGGTTTGCAATGCCAACAAAAGTGCGGTATCCGTCGAAATACCCCGGATTGCTGACCTTGATAAATCCTGCCGTTTTTGAAAGTGTTACATCATTTATTACAAAATGACCTTGCTGGTCTGTAGTGGTTGATTTGCTTCCTGCAATTACGATGGCATTGGCTACTGGCGCTCCATTTTCATTGCTTATATAACCAGTTACATTTTGTTTGATTTCTACTGAAAGATCAGGCGTTTCTGGAGTAATTGGAACAGACTGCTGTTCGTTAAAACTCTTTTTACAGGCATTTAGCAGGCAAATGCATAAAACTGCGGGTATTATATAACGTAAGATCTTTCTCATAATAATTTGTTTTATACCTATAAGATACAAATGCACCAGCCGTCGCGGTATGAGCACATAAATTAATTTATTTAAAGCAAGATCGGCGTAAAAGAATAATTATATTCAGGGAATGAAAAAATGGAGCCTGGCTATCATGGCCATCTTTTATATATCTGCCGGTGCAAATCATTTTAGAAATCCCGGGACATATTATACCATCATACCTCCCTACTTTTCAAATCCGCAGTTATTAAACACCGTTAGTGGGATTGCTGAAATATTATTGGGCATTTTATTGGTTATACCTTCAACAAGAAAATTCGCCGCTTATGCCATCATCGCCATGTTGATCGCATTTATTCCAGCACATATCTATATGATCGAAGCCGGGTTTTGTATAAAAACATTTTGCTTACCTGTTTGGGCTTTATGGGCACGATTACTTATTCTTCAGCCATTGCTGATTTTTTGGGCCTGGCATAACCGCAAATAAAAAGAGCATCCGTAAAGATGCTCCTGATTATATTATATCAATCGAATTATTCTGCTTCAGCCACCACTTCCTTCACTTCGGGTATCATGCGCTTCATCATGCCTTCGATGCCGGCTTTTAAGGTGATCATAGATGAAGGACATCCACTGCAACTGCCCTGCAGCATCAGGTTAACACGACCATCTTCATAACTTTTGAACTGAATAGCGCCACCATCCATTTCAACGGCAGGCTTTACATAATTTTCCAGTAATTCTTTAATACGTTTTACTACATCGTCATCATCTGCTGTTACGGTATTGCTGCTCTCAGGTTTCATGGAAGAAACTTCTTCTTCATTTACCACTGGTTTGCCTTCTTCCAGGTATTCTTTTAAAAATTGTTTGATGGATGGAATGATATCCTGCCAGTCTTCCGTTTCTCCTGTTTTGGTCAGTGTTACAAAATTACTGGCAATGAAAACAGATTTAACAAAAGGAAATGTGAACAATTCCTGCGCCAGGAGCGATGGTTTTGCACTGGCCTCATCAGGAAAATCGATACTTTTCCCCGGGTACAGGAGTTTGTTGGCTACAAACTTCATGGTTTCGGGGTTGGGTGTCATTTCCGTATAAATGCTGATGACGGGATTGCCTGTCTTGATCATATGCTCACTTTTTAATTGGTACAAATTTAGCTCATATTGGGGAAAATGAATTTTCCATTCTGTTATAAACGCTGAATCGGCCGGTAAATTTTCTTATTTCGAAAATATAACCCCACCCGAACGATCTGGCCGAATTATGATAAATGTGCTAATTTTATATAAACCAATTGACCATGCGGCAACAAAGCTTTTTTATACTGGCCTTATTCATCCTGTCTGCGTTTCAAACAGAAGCCCAGCGGGTGAAACGCAAAGGTGTGCAACCTGTACAAACTGGCTCTAAAGGAAATAAAGCCCTAAGCCCATATACACTCGATCAATTACAGGGTAAATGGCAGGAAATAAGCCGGTATGCCTCCAATTCTGTAAAAGCTGTTGACTTCCCGGATTCATTGTTGCTAAAGTTTGAAAACAACAAAGTAGAGTTGAAGGATGTCATCAGCATGAACATGAGCCTGAAAGGTTTTGCACAAATTGAAGGAGATATTTTAACCGTTGCCGGTGACACGTATACCATTCTTTCGCTGGATAAAAACATGCTGGTGCTGGATGATGGTGAGTTCACCAAAAAGTTACAGCATAAGGAACAGTTTTATTATGAAACACTCGGTAAGATCTCGGTAACCAGTGATTCAATGAATACGCCTATTACCATTGACCCAAAAAATGTAGAAGGTAAATGGATGGTATATCGCCGGCAGGCATTGGCCGGTTCGGTGATGGAAGATGCCGTGGTGATAAAATCGCTGGATATTTTTCCAGGCAATACGATCGGCTCCGCAAATGGCCAGGTAGTTTTTTATAAAACTGATATCACAGAATCGTTATCGTGCAAGATCATTTTCGGAAAAGAAAGTATCCAGGTACTAACGGATAAGTATACATGGGATTTTATTACTTACAAAGCAGATGGAAATGAATTTGTGTTTGGTGAGGCCGGCCGCTTGCTCTATTATGCAAAACATTTACCTGCTACCGCACCTCCTTCTCCATTGCCGTAAATGATTTCATACTTTGTTTAAGATGATGTACCAGGTGTTATGATGCGCAGCTTGGCATAATTGAGCATGATCTTTTTTTCGCCATTGTTCTCAAATAAAATGGTGGCAATTGGATTGTGTGCTGCGCCTTCCATTTTAACCACTTCTCCAAAACCAAATTTCTGGTGTTCTACGCGGTGTCCTTCCTGCAACTCACGGATATCACTGGCTTCAAAGTTTTCGGATGGTACATGTTCTTTAACTTGCGGACGGGCAGGTGCACTGGCATAAAAAGGTTTTTTCGTTTCTCTTTTTTCAACAGGTGCACTGGCAAATCCACGGTTCATACGTTCAAATGCCGATCCTTGCGACCAACCGCTATTCGCATTGTTCTTTGCCGAATTGCCCGCGTAGCTTCTATCGATCCTCTCTTCCGGGATCTCCTCAATAAAACGGCTCGGATCATTTTGCTGCAACTGTCCAAAACGGTAACGGGCATTTGAATAACTCAGGTATAGATTTGTTTTTGCTCTTGTGATGGCTACGTAAAAAAGTCTGCGTTCTTCTTCCAGTTCTTCCCTGGTATTGATGCTCATGGCATTGGGGAAAAGGGTTTCTTCCAATCCGCCAACAAATACTACCGGGAACTCCAATCCTTTCGCAGCATGGATGGTCATCAGTTTCACCACATCCTGGTTTTCTTTGCTATCATCGGCATCGGTGAGCAACACGATCTGCTGAAGATAAGCGCCAAGACCTTTGTCGCCTACTTCGCCATCTTCTTCATTCATGGGAGTTTCAGTAAACTCCTTGATGGCATTCAGCAATTCCTGTACGTTTTCATAGCGTGCAAGCCCTTCCGTTGTTTTATCATTGAAGAGTTCTTTTACGATGCCCGTACTTTTTCCAACGATCACCGCCAGGTCGTATGCGTTCTTTTTCTGCAGTTCGCTCTGAAACATTTTAATGGTGGTTACAAAACCATCGAGGCTTTCAAGTGTGCCACTGCGGAAACCGTACATGGCTGCATTCGAGATAATATCCCAAAGCGTCAGATTATGCTGGTTGGCAAATAATACCGCTTTTTCAATGGTTGTTTTTCCAATGCCGCGTGCAGGGTAATTGATCACTCTTTTCAGTGCTTCTTCATCGCGTGGATTGACCACGAGGCGCAGGTAAGCAATAAAATCCTTGATCTCCTTACGTTGGTAAAAACTCATGCCGCCATAAATGCGATAGGCGATGCCCATTCTGCGCAGGGCTTCTTCAAAACTGCGGCTCTGTGCATTGGTGCGATAAAGAATCGCAAAATCCTTATTGAAAAAATGATTGCGGAGTTTTTGTTCCTGGATGCTGTCTGCTACCATCTTTCCCTCATCATTATCCGTCATGGTACGGATGAGTTTTATTTTCTCGCCTTCATCATTATCGGTAAATAATTTCTTTTCGATCTGGCCCTTGTTTTTCCCGATCACCTCGTTGGCTACATGCAGGATATTCTTTGTGCTGCGATAATTCTGTTCCAGTTTCACCACGGCTACATCATCATAATCTTTCTGAAACTGCAATATATTTTCAATGGTTGCCCCCCGGAAACTATAAATACTTTGTGCATCATCGCCCACCACGCAAACATTTTCGTGCATCGCACCGAGTAATTTGATGATCTCGTACTGGGCAGGATTGGTATCCTGGTACTCATCGATCATGATGTATTTGAACTTGCGTTGAAATTTACTCAGGGAATCGGGAAAATTTTTGAGCAGGATATACATCTTGAACAACAGGTCATCGAAATCCATGGCGCCGTTCTTAAAACATCTTTTCGTATAGGCGTCATAGATAGCGCCCAGTTGCGAGCGGTTGGCACGGTTATCTTCCTGTTGCAAGGCCCAGTCGTTTGCATATTCTGCAGGCCCGATGAGATTATTCTTGGCAGCAGAGATCCGGTTATAAACTACATTTGGTTTATACAATTTATCATCCAGGTCCATTTCATTGATAACCGCTTTCACTACGCTTTTGGCATCGTCGGTATCATAAATGGTAAAGTTGGAAGGATAACCCAGCTTGGGTGCTTCCGCTCTCAGGATCCGGGCAAACACACTATGAAATGTTCCGATGTAAAGGTTCCTGGCTTCAGAGCCGCCCAGGATCTTTCCAATACGTTCTTTCATTTCAGCAGCTGCCTTATTGGTAAAGGTGAGGGCAAGAATATTAAATGCATCTACCCCATTCGCCATCAGGTGGGCAATACGGGTAGTGATCACTTTTGTTTTTCCGCTTCCGGCCCCTGCAATGATCATTATCGGGCCATCCCTATGCAATACCGCCTGCCGCTGCGGCTCATTCAACTCATCTAAATATCTTGCCATGGCCACAAAGGTACGGATAGCATTACGGAGGTAAAAAACTGTGTGCAAATATTTATTTATGCAGATCTCCATACGGCTATAGCCTGAAAACCAATTACAAATTGAAAACCGCCGCTTAAAAAACGGAATGGTAACGACAGCTAATTACCTTGTTTCTTGCAGGGGTGAAAAAAACGATCTTACTTTTTTTATTAATAACACTTACAAAATACATGGAAGCTCAATTACAAACAGACTCCATCACCGGAGCTTATTACCTGAAAGGCGTTATGGAAACGGCTTCAGGTTTCAAACTAAATGCTGATTCTACTTTTGAATTTTTCTTTTCATATGGGGCTCTCGACCGGGAAGGATCGGGTACCTGGGAACAAAAAGATAACAGGATCATCTTTAATAGTCCTGTTGTGAAAGGCCAGCCATTTGCATTGATGGCTAAAAAAACACTCAATAGCCCATTTACGACCATAAAGATCAATGATCCCAATGTCATCCTTGCGCATAGCGTATTTTGCAGGTTATCATCCGGGCAAAAAACCCTGGAAGAAATGAGCAACCAGAAAGGAGAGATCATTTTTGATCGTACAACCGTTGATAGCATCCTGCTGGTTTCTGAATTTTGTCCGGAAAAAGCTGCTGTGTTTGCATTTTCCAATAAAGAAGAAAATTATTTCGAATTCAGGTTTGAATCCTGGTGGACAGAAGTTTTTTTCGACCACCTGGCCATGAAACTGGAAAATAATGAATTAATTGGTCAGCATCCCCTGCTGAAAGAAGGTGAATATCATTTTACAAAACACTAGGCATTAATAAAAAACATAATGCTTTACCATTCACATTTCTAAATGGGTGCTTTCTCGAATTTTTGCTAATTTCGGGCACCAATAAGGATATGATGAAGAAAAAAAGGTTTATTTATTATCTGCTGGCGGTTGCATCGATCGGGTTTTATGCATGTAATAAGGACAATGCCAACTTTACCCCGGTGGGCGGAGAATTACCTACTCACTACATCACGATCCAGGATAGCGGATTTGATCCTGCCACGCTGACCATTGCCAATGGCGGATCGGTCACTTTTTTAAACAGTACCACCGTAGATCATACCCTGCTCTCTGATGACAGTGTGGTGATCAGGTCGGCAGCGATTGTTCCAGGTTCATTCTTTTTTGTTAAACCTGATACCAGCCTGGGTTTGCTGCCTGTTGAGATAAATTATCATTGTGTGCAACATCCATCTGCAAGAGGAACGATCATTCTCACGCCATAGCCATGCAACACGTTGAGTTTTTTGATACCGACCATTTTGAGAAAAACTACCACCGTGTTAATCCTCCCGCAGCACTGGCTCATTTCATAGACTTTTTCTGGGAAACAAAATTTGAACAACTCTGGGAGAAATATCCAAACGGATTTTCCGATGCCCTTTTCCCAAACATCGGGTACACATACCTGATCAACCTGGGAACTTCTTTTACCATGCAGGTTGGAGAAATAAGCACGCTGATGAAATCGGATGGTTTCCTGCCCAGGCATTTGCCTATTGAATGCCATCACCAGGCAGGCAATATTTTATTCGGGATCAAATTCAGGATCTCGCCGGTGATCTTTGAGAAAAAAATAAACTTTGCCGAATACAGGTCTGGCATTTACCCGCTCAGTTACCTGCTTGATAAAAAGATCATTGACCGGGTGAAAGCCGCCACAGGATTTGAAAAAAGAGTAGATATTCTGAGTACTCATTTTATGATGCTCCTCGAAAAATCAGCCGTCGAAAACAAAGCAGTACATATTGTATCAGAAATCCTATACGATTGCAGCAACAACAACCAATTCAACATTTCCATTGAGAAGCTGGCCGATCAATATAAAATTACGTCGCGTACCCTTCAACGTTATTTTGAACGGGCTACCAGCCTGAGCAGTAAAAAAACTTTGCAAATATTACGGATCCGGAAAGCTGTTGCTGAACTTGCCAAAGATCCCGCTGACTTTCATTATAAAAATTATGGCTATTACGATTATAGTCATTTTTATAAGCACCTGAAGAAATTCCTGTTAAAAAGCACCCTCAATCACCTGAAGCCGCACCTGGCACTGCTGAGTAAACTGCATCCGGAAAATGACTGAACTTATTTTTGCTGCGGATCTTCCCTGATCAATGTAGCTTACAATAATAAACCGAGCGCCTCCTTAAGCCCAGGTATTGGGAAGTATAGCTAAGAAGTTGGCGCTGCATTTCATCACCAGTATGTTTTAATGTTTACGTAACCAGTTGATGGTTTCCACTGCGATCTGCAGGTTAAAATTTCCCTTTATATATTGTTGCGTTCTAAAATTGTCGCGTGCAGCTTCCCAGGTGGCGCTCTTCATCATGAAATGGTCTAGTTCAGGAATATATTTTACAATGGCATTCCCGGGATGTACCGCATTTACAGATTGTTGCATCAACAGCGGTTCTGCTTTGCTGCATTGTTCGTAATCTGTTTCTCCATGAATGATCAGAACCGGGCATGAAAGGCTTTGCCAGGAAGCTGCGAGATTCAATGAATCGAGCTGTTGCCAATATCGCCAATGCCGGCCCCACATGTCGTTACTGCCGGCTTTATAAGTTAGTTCAGATGCAACAAGTGCTGCATATTCGGGTATCGCATGTAACTGTGCCGGCGATTTTTTCAACACGAAGAACTCGTAATATATCTTCTGTATCTGGCGAATGAAGGTTTCGGTTTGAAGGTACGTTTGATTCTCAAGCAGCGGCTTTTGAAAGCGGTGCATTTCCAACAGGAACTCGCTCCAGGGCCGGAAAGTTGCTCCAAAGACCATGACGCCTTTTGGTTGGTGTAACCTGGCCACTTCAGGTGCAATCACACCGCCCATCGAGTGCCCCCACACGTAGAGGTTAGTTTTATCCACGAATGGAAGATTTTCCATATACCGATAGCCCGCATCAAAGCTCTGGATATCGGTAACCAGGTCTACTTCACCGCAGGGCTCACATTGATAACTATCGCCGAGGCCCGATTTCTCAATGGTTACAACGGCGTAGCCTGCTTTAACCCAGGCGGATAATAATTTGCCATTATAGCTGCTCATATAATTCTCGATACTGCCACAACCATACCCAGGTATCAACAAGATTGCCGGCAGGTTGGCTTTGCCTTTGGGCTTACGTGTAATGGTACGCAGGAAGCCATTTCTGAATGGAACCCAGTCATACAGCACATCGGCATAATCCAGTTGTTCATATGGCCGCATAACGGCTTTGCCTGTCAACTTCATCTCACGGCCCTTACGCAGCACCGTTATATTCACCGCTGTTCCTGTTCGCAGGGAAGAAACTATTTTTTGATAGGATTCAAGTGTTGGAGTTGTAGTACTATTCAGGCTAATCAAGATGTCGCCTTTCTGTACTTTCATCAGGTCAAAAGTTCCCCCGGGAACAATGCTGTCAGTCTGCAAGCCACGATCTGTGACTTTACCCATCCACCCCATGATCGCTTTCCTCGGCGGCTCCTGTGCGCAGGCATTACTTGTAATGAATAAGCCAATAATCAATAGTTTTCTCATACGCGTTGATTTAACGATCGTTAATTAAAGAGACATGGCGACTGCGTTCAAATTATTGTGCCCGCTGCCTTTCTTCTTCGGAGCCGGTTGTTCTTCGCCTGGCCGACTGCACTTTATTGTTTCCAAATCGATAGGTGATGCTTAGGTTGGCAACCCTCGTTTCCCGGTAAGCATGCCACTTCTCAATATAATTGTCATAGGTAATAACGGCCTTGGGTAAATTGGTCCAGAAGATATCGGTCATGTTGAAACGAAGTGTTCCCTTTCTCTGCAGGATTGTTTTCTGTACACCAACACCGATTCCCCATTGCGGATCCAGGACCATGAAGCCATACTGCCCACCAGAATTGAAATTTGCATTGAACTCGGCCGACCATCCTTTTCTAAAGCTGAAGCTGTTGTTGGTGCGGATGTCAGCAACCGGCTTGCCATTTTGCAGGTTGGTACCCCCCAGGCTACCGTTGAACTGCTGGTAGTAAAAATTGGCATTGTTGATCATATTCCACCACTTACTGATACGGATAGGTGCAGAAACAGTAAGACCTACATTATCAGATGAACGCAGGTTTACAGGTATCTGTACGGTAACATTATCATCGGAAGGAATATTTGGAAAAACATCCTTGAACCTGGCGATGGCCACATTCTGGTCATCTTTTGTATGGCTGTATCCTAATGTAAAGCTGAGGCTTTTCAATGTATAACTCAATTCATAGGACCAGGTGAGTTGTGGCAAGAGTCCCGGCCGGCCTGTAGCATAGGTGGTTACATCTATTAAAAACAGGAATGGATTTAGTTGCGAATACCCAGGCCTGTCGATGCGCCTGCTTACAGATAAACCTATTGTCTGATCTTCTTTTATTTTATAATTGAAAAAAGCACTGGGAAATAACTGAAAATACGAGGAATCAAAGGTCACTTTGCCAATCTGTTGCTCTGTGCTTATACCGGTATATTCGCCCCTTAGTCCCACCTGCAGGTCAAACTTTTTAAATGTTGCTGATGCATTTAAATAACCGGCATGGTTGGTTTCCCGGTAAATGAAATGATTCGTTTTATTGGCATCATTCACAGGAACAGCATTACTTACATCAGCAAATAAAGCATCATTGTCGGATGACACATAACTCGTTTTAGCGCCGGTTTCAATTTTTATTGATTTCAGAAAGTGTGTAAAATAGTCAAGCTTGGCGGTTTTAAATTCCAGCCTTCCACGTTGGTTACCATCCAGTGCATAATCTGGTTGCAAAGCCGTTCCATCGAGTTTAAAATAGCGGGTAGCGTTGTGGGTTAGTGAATGTGACCGGTATAATCCATGATCAAGATCGACCGAGATTTCCTTGCCACTGCTGTCGAAGCTGTGTTTGAAATTGATGTTGGATACGATATTATTGGCCCGGTCGTTATTTGTTGCCAACGACGCAAATGTGCTGACTGCTTCCTTTAATGGGTTGATAACGGTTGACCTGTTATCATTGTTACGGGTGTAATGATTGGCATTGCCATTAATTACGAACCCGATGATCGTTTTTGGGGAAGGGAAGAAATCCATGCCAAGCCTGGCCGTATGCGACCCCAGTGGCGATTTAGAGTAATTATCTTTCAGGTCGCCACCGCTGTACACGCCATTCTCATAAAAATTACGGTCGAGCAACAGGTGATTCAGTCCGATCCGGTAGGCATAATTGTAATTCCCAAATAAATTGAACTTCTTCTTACGGTAATTAAATGTTGTTCCTGCATTGGTCTTCGCATAAACGCCCTGGCCATATCCTGCATTAAAGGTACCGTTGATGCCTAAACGCTGATCTTTTTTCATACGAATATCAATGATCCCGGAATTGCCCGCTGCATCATACCTGGCCGAAGGATTGGTAATGATCTCGATGCGATCGATAGCCGAACTCGGTAATCCACGCAGGTAATTGGCGAGGTCGGAACCTGTCATGGCTGTAGGTTTTCCATCCACCATGATCACAACACCCTGTTTACCACGAAGGCTGATCGCATCGTTCTGATCAATGTTCACGCCGGGGGAACGTTCCAGCACTTCCATTGCTGAACTGCCCGCATTGATGATACTATTTTCAACATTTACAACAATGCGATCAGTAAGCTTTTGAATAAAGGGTTTGCGGGCCACTACGGTAACTTCTTTTAATTGTGAAGTACGTGACAGGCTCATCAGTAAATCAGGCAAGGTGATTTCGGCCTGTTTTTCTGAAACATTGACCGGGGCCGTTAAACGATCCTGCAGGTTGGCTGCCGAAATCCGAAGCAGGTAGGTTCCTGCAGTCAAATGATCAAGAATGACCATACCTTCCTGGTCAGACAATGCTGTTTTCAATAAACTGCTATCCGAAGATCTTAACAAGGCTGTACTTGCATTTTCTACCGGCCGTTTGTTTTCATCCAAAATCTTCACTGAGATCTTTCCTTCCCGAAACGACTGAGCCATTGAAAGAACCGGGAAACAAAGGCAACAAACAGCCATCCAAATATTTCGCATAAAAATTGTTTGATTCAAATCTCTATAAATATCACCCTGGAAAGAATGGATTCTATACGGCCTGTTTCAAGACCTATGTGAACGGCATTCAGCCCGATATGTACTGTCGGATTTTTACAACAAGTAAAAAATAAGCCGCTATGCTGTAAAAAAAGATCATTTTTGCGGGTACAACATGCCAACAAATCGAAAAGCAGCCATTGGTTTTATTTTCATCACCTTGATGATCGATGTTACCGGCCTTGGCCTGATCATTCCTGTTCTTCCTAAATTGATACAGGAACTGATCCATGGTGATATCAGCGATGCATCGAGATATGGGGGGTTTCTAACGTTTACTTATGCCATCATGCAATTTCTTTTTGCGCCGGTATTGGGTGGCTTAAGTGACCAGTTTGGCAGGAGACCCGTTTTGCTTTTTTCCTTATTTGGTTTTGCATTGGATTACCTGTTCCTTTCTTTTGCTCCTACCATGGCCTGGTTATTCGTTGGCAGGGCCATTGCCGGCATCACGGGTGCAAGTTTTACAACGGCTACAGCTTACATCGCTGATATTAGTACCCCGGAAAACAGGGCGCAGAATTTTGGCATGGTGGGTGCGGCATTTGGACTTGGCTTTATCATTGGACCCGTGATAGGGGGATTGCTGGGAAGTTTTGGGCCCAGGGTTCCTTTTATGGTTGCTGCGGCGCTGAGTTTTCTGAACTGGCTGTATGGCTATTTTATTTTGCCCGAATCATTGTCGTTAAAAAACAGGCGACCCTTTAATTGGAAAAGAGCTAACCCGTTGGGATCTTTGAAACAATTGGGCAAGTATCCTGGTCTGGGCGGATTGATCAGCGCATTTTTTCTCATATATGTTGCCAGCCACGCCGTGCAAAGCAACTGGAGTTTTTTTACGATCGAAAAATTCAGGTGGGATGAGAAGACGATCGGCATTTCCCTTGGGGTGGTTGGTTTGTTGGTAGCCATTGTACAAGGTGGACTGATTCGATTCATCAACCCAAAATTAGGCAATGAAAAAAGCGTTTACATGGGACTGTTATTATATGCATTGGGCTTGCTGCTTTTTGCATTCGCTTCACAAAGCTGGATGATGTTTGTATTCCTCATACCTTATTGCCTTGGTGGTATTTGCGGGCCTGCTTTGCAATCCATCATTTCCGGCAATGTGCCTCCAGATGAACAGGGCGAGCTGCAGGGAGCACTTACAAGCCTTATCAGCCTTACTTCTATCATTGGTCCGCCGGTTATGACGGGGCTGTTCTCTTACTATACAAGGCCCGGCGCACCGGTTCATTTTTCCGGGGCAGCCTTTCTCCTCGGATCTGTATTGATGCTGCTCAGCGCCGCGATCGCATATAGAACGTTAAAAGTAATTCCCGTTAAAAAGTAGTTTGATGATCAACTGCGTTTACCCCGTACGTTTACGCGTAGGTGATATTTATAAAAAAAATATTTAACCATAAAACTGTTGATACACAATAAATTCCTGTCAAATTCGCTTTATATGAGCAATTCGATACCATGCTAACGGTATTGAAAATGAAAAACCTATAGACTGAGAAAAACTACCTGCCCGGCTGCGTACATTTCACGTACCAGTAACGGAATTCCCCTCAAATCTTTATGGTATTTTCTGAAAAAAATTTCTGCAGCGGATGAAACAATGTATCTAAAGCTGTGTATATAACGATTTTTTGTTAGGCACTACAGGACAACGAAGAGCCCCGGTATTGGACGGGGCTTCTTCTATTATAGTAAGAACATAGCAGCAACAACCTGGGTTATGAAACCAACAAAAAGTCCCATGTAAATATCTCGTGGCTCGTGGCTTTTGAGTAGTAACCGCGAAGTACATACCAACCCTGCTATCAATAAAACTGCGCAGAGTGGCCAGGTCATCAACATACTTTTCATATTGAAGAGAATAAGAAAAATTCCTAACCAGCCTCCCATGCCAATCGCATGCATGCTTATTTTAAAATAAATATTTGCAATGAGTGCCAGGGATGATGCCAGGAAAATTCCGAGAACATAAGTTGTTAGCACTAATGGGTATTGAGCCTGCTGTTTAAATACGGTATATGCCCAGAAAAAAAATATTCCCGAAGCGATATACGGTATGATGCGATCTTTCTGAGTACGTAGAAACAATGAATCAATAAATCCAACAGCTCTTAATAACAACACGGATATAAGTGGAAAAAATAAAAGATTGAGCACCACAATGAGAATGGTTTGCTTTTTTTCTGCGGCTGAAAATCCGGCAAAGGCAGAGGGATGTAAATAAACAAGGAACCAGGTTACATACAAAGGAATGAACACCGGGTGAAACAAGTAAGAAAAAAAGCCTGCAAATATCCTTGCCCCGATAGATGGCTTTTGTTGTTGCGGTGTTGCATGCGATGGTATGGTTAGTTCGGCATTCATGTAAAATGAATTATTAAATCTGTTTAAAGAATTTTTCGCAGGCGTGCAACCGGGATATTCAGTTGTTCACGGTATTTGGCTACGGTACGGCGTGCAATATTATACCCTTTTTCCTGCAGCATTTCGGTTAGCTTTTCATCGCTGTAAGGATGCTTCTTACTTTCTTCGCCAATCAAATCGGTGAGAATCTTCTTCACTTCTCGGGTACTCACTTCTTCGCCGCTATCTGTTTGTAAACTTTCGCTGAAAAAGAATTTTAGTCTATATGTGCCAAATTCTGTTTGTACGAACTTACTGTTGGCCACCCTGCTTACCGTGGAGATATCGAGATTGGTTCTTTCGGCAATATCTTTCAGGATCATAGGCCTCAGTTCGGTTTCATCGCCGGTGAGAAAAAAATCATACTGGTAATTCATGATAGCTTCCATCGTATTCAACAAGGTATTCTGTCGTTGTTTGATGGCATCGATGAACCATTTGGCTGAATCGATCTTCTGTTTGATGAATAACACCGCTTCTTTCTGTCGCTTATCTTTCTTGGTTCCTTTCTCGTAATCTTTTAACATATCCCTATACCCTTCGCTGATGCGGAGGTCGGGCGCATTCTTACTGTTGAGTGAAAGTTCCAGTTTCCCAACATTATTGACAATGAAAAAATCGGGGATCACATAATTCTCGCCTTTGTTCTCATCTCCCACATTACCGCCTGGTTTAGGATTCAGTTTAATGATCTGGTTAATGATGGCCCGAAGCTGTTCATCATTTAAGTCGAGCCCTTTCTGTATTTTTTCGTAATGCTTTTTGGTAAATTCATCGAAGTATTTTTCCAGTACTTTCATTGCCAGTTCTACATGAACCCCCTGGTCTAGTTTTCTTTCCAGCTGCAGCAACAGGCATTCCTGCAGGTTGCGTGCACAAACGCCAGGGGGATCAAATTGCTGGATCTGTAAAATGATCTCGCTGATCTCTTCTTCATTGGTATTAACATTCTGCCTGAATGCAAGGTCGTCGATGATGGAAGAAATTTCCCTGCGCAGGTAGCCGTCATCGTCAAGGCTTCCGACAACCTGCTCTGCGATCTTCTGTTGCTGTTCGTTTAGTTTCAACATGCCGAGTTGTTGCAGCATGAGTTCATTAAAACTGGTTTCCACTTTATGCGGCATTACCCTGCTGTCATCCTGCTCGGGATAATTTTCATCGCGTAATTTATAATCGCCGATATCATCGTCTCCATCCTGAACATATTCACTAATGTCAATATTGTCATATTCATCTTCGCTGCCATCGGGCTCAAAATCGTCGTCGCTGGATTCAAACTCATCTTTTCCTTCAAATTCATCTTCATGCCCGTCTTCACTTTGTTCCAATGCAGGATTCTCTTCCATCTCCTCCTTGATCCTTTCTTCCAGCTGGGCCGTAGGAACCTGCAACAACTTCATCAACTGAATTTGCTGGGGTGATAATTTCTGCAGGAGCTTTTGCTGTAAGCTTTGATGTAATGCCATCCTTTTAGTTCCTTATTCTTTTAAATGTTGCGAAATTAGATGTGATCCTTTTGCTTCATTTCCACGTAAATTTACAATAATCATTTCCTTAAAATGAAACAAAAAACAAAGATTCTCATTTTTTGCATGGTTTTTGTGGCAAATGGAGCTTTTTGCCAAAAAAATAACATTTTTCCATTGGGGAAAACCAATCAAAATAAGTCGTTATCAACTGTAACTTATGGGTTTAACAGCCGTTTGGCGGCTATTCAAACGATACCCGCTAATTTCTATGCACAGCAACTAGGTTTCTTCTGTAAAAAAGAGATCAGGTTTGAATCAACCACTAAAATTCCGTTAAAGTTCCGCCTGGGAAGTGTTTCCTATTGCGATTGGATGGAGGGCAAAAAACAGTATATCTTACCCTGAGGTAATTTTAAAAAAATTATTGGGGTCTTGGAACGGGGGCCGGTTCTTTAAAATAATTTAGACGGATACTGTCGGACCATCCATATTGATTTTTCTCAAAGCTTTTGCTGCTAAAAAAGATCATGCCCTGTACATTGGGTGTGTTTCGTATTTTTTCAATCTGCCGGGGCAATTGTGTTTTATCTTTCCAGGCAGCATTGCTTCCTGCCCGGTAAATGGCAAGCCCGATATAGCAGTTCTTTCCATAAGTGTGTTTACTCCACCAGTCTACCAACACTTCAAAAGCTGCAAGCGGGTGACCAAACTCCCAGTAGATCTGTGGAGCTACATAATCGATCCAGCCATTCTTCAGCCATAACAGAATATCTGCATACAATACATCATAATTGGTAGGACCTGCTTTGGTATTACTGCCTTCCGGATCTTTATCGGCATTACGCCAAACTCCAAAGGGACTTATCCCAAACTGGCAATTGCTGTTTACCGATTTAATTGTTCTGTATAATTTTACAATGATGGAATCTACATTACTCCTTCGCCACTCATCTTTTGCCATACCATTGCCATATTTCTGAAACATGGCAGCATCAGGGAATTCTTTGCCTGGTATGGGATAAGGATAGAAATAATCATCAAAATGTATGGCATCTACAGCATACCTGCTCACCACATCTCTAACCACAGACACAACATAATCCTGTGCTTCTTTATTACCCGGATTAAAATATTTTTTATCACCATAGGTCAGGAACCACTCGGGATGTATTCGGCTGATATGCGTTGACGTTATGGAAGAGCTTCGAACATTGAATACGGCCCGGTAAGGATTCATCCAGGCATGAAATTCCATTCCGCGTTTATGCGTTTCATGTATCATGAATTCGAGCGGATCATAGTAGGGTACCGGTGGTTGTCCCTGCCTGCCCGTAAGCCATTGGCTCCAGGGTTCAAAGGGAGATGGATACATGGCATCGGTTGCGGGCCTGATCTGCATGATGATGGCATTTAACCCGTTTCGCTGGTGCATATCGAGTAGCCTGATGAATGAAGCTCTTTGTTCTTCACTGTTAATCGTAGGCTTATCAGGCCAGTCGATATTATCTACCGTTGCAACCCATACTGCCCTCATTTCGGGCTTATTGGCCTGGGCATATGCAGTGTTTGAAAATATATTGAAGAAAGCAATTGCTGTAAAAGCGATATAAACCAGGAAGGTTCTTTTAATCATGAGAGGAGCGTATTTTATCTAGTAAGCTGTTCAACGTATTCACTTCTTCGGTTGATAATGTGCCCAGCACAGCATCCATTTCAGCTTCAAAAAGGTCGAGCTTTTCCAGGAGCTTACGGCCTTTATCCGTGATCGAAACATCTACCAGTCGTTTATCATTGGTACAGGTATTTTTTTTAACCAATCCTTTCAGCACGAGCCTGTCTACAATGCGGCTGGTATCGCTCATCTTATCGAGCATGCGTTGCCGTATCTGCAGGGTAGAAATGGGTTTGCCTGCACCCCTTAATATCCGGAGAATGTTAAACTGTTGCCCGGTGATATCTTCCCGGTCGAAGATCAATTTCATTTTTTCATTCATCCAGTTATAGGTGAAAATGAAATTGATGACCCCTTTCTGGTAATCATTCCTGAATTTGGGCTGGAAAATATCTTTTTCTAAACTCATATACATGTGTTATGAATTACAATAATAAAAAATAGTCTGCCAAGAATACAAACCCGGGCAGACTATTTAAGAAAGATTTTTGATTAGTTGTTGTAATAAAATTTTTCTTCTACGATTTTACCGTTCTTCCAGCGCTGAATGGCTACCTGCGTGTAATTGCGTACCCCGAATTCAGCATGGGTATAATCGAACCACCATTCTACCGCGGCAATGTCGTCGCTGATGATGGTATTGACTACTTTAGCGCCACGGAATTCGGTGAGCCCGTTTACAAAGGCTTCCTCAAATTGACGACAGATATCCTTTCCAACCCGCTGAGGATAATCATTGTCCTGCATTACCACATCATCTGAGTAAAATTTTTCGAAACCCTCCAGGATCTTTCCTTCCAGGATGAGTTGATTGAGTTCATCAACCGATGTTCTAAGATCTTTCATGTTAGTTGTTTTATTATGAAAGATCAAAATTAATGTTTAAACATCAATATTTGGCAGTTTTATTCCTTTTTAACTTTTTCTGTTTCCGTTTCTACGGCAACCGGCGGATCTCCATCTTCTGTAAACTCATTTAAATAAATTTTCACCAACACCAGGAAATAACTGATCAGCAGCGGACCAAAGATCAGCCCGATAAAACCAAACAGGTTTAGTCCGACAATAACCCCCAACACAGTGATCATCGGATGCACATCTCCCATTCTTTTCATCAAACTCAGCCTGGCTATATAATCAACATTACCGGTTACTACAATGCTGTAAATGGTCAATCCAATGGCAGGCAGGTTATCTCCCTGCATGAACATGTAAAATACCAGGGGTACCCAGATGATCATAGTTCCTACCAACGGGAAAAAAGCAAATACGCCGGTCACAAATCCCCAAAGTCCCCAATCTTCCACGCCAAATATCCAATAACCAAATGTGGCAAAGATTCCCTGTATGATACATATAATAGGAATACCCAACGCATTAGCTTTGATCATCATTTTTGTTTCGCCCGCCAGCAGGTTTATATTAGCCGGTTTGAGCGGAATGATCTTGCTGAGGTATCGTTCTGTTTCCTTACCGTTTACCAATAAATAATAAAACAGGAAGAACATCATCAACAGGTTCGTTAAAATAGTAGCTGTACTGTTGAGCACTTTGGGTATGAAGGTAGATATCCTCTGTGCTACTGTTTTGGCATTGTCTGCCGTCATCAGGGTAACTCCTGTTTTTTCCTTTACCTTATCAGAAAAATGCTGAACCCCCTGCATGATCTTATCCTGGTTATGCGCAATGGAGCTGATCTTGGGAGAAATCAGGTTCACGCTTAAGTAAACCGGGATCGCTATCAGTAACAGGTAACCGAAAATGAACAAAAATGCAGTACCCCCCTTCTTCCATTTCTTCCGATAGATGAGCCCGAAGAACCACGACCTGCTTAAAATATACAGCGTGATGCCACCCAACAAGCCTGGAATAAAAATAGACAACTCTGTAATAAGCAAAGCCGCTATCAACAGGATGATGATCAACAACAACACCTGGCGCAGGCGTTCATTGAATACAATTTGATTCATAGAGGAATGATTTTAAGTTGAGTCAATATTCGGTTAATCCTTCCAGACAGACACCCCTTCACTGCAATTAGCACAAATATCAATGTTTTTGCGGCTTTTCATGAGCTCGCTCCTGAACTGGCGATAATTATCATTGTGCCAGATGGTTTTGAAGGATTGATTTTTCAGGTTGCCCAATTGGTGCATGGCATCTTTATCAAAGCAACAGGGAACCACAAGACCATCCCACGTAATGACATTAGCGTGCCACAATTTCCAACAGCGGTTGGCAAGTTTGTTTTTTGGCGCAAAAGTACCGTCGGCCAATTTCTTGTACCGGCTATAGGAATCATTTTCAGGAATGAGTTGATTGGGATCATTTACATAATCATATACCTGGGCGGTTTTGAAACGTACTTCATCTACACCAATCTCTTTTGCAAGCCTTTTGATATCTTCCACCTGGTGTTCATTCGGTTTCACAACCAGGAACTGGAAAAACACAAATGGCGTTTTACTGTTCAGTTCTTTTTTCCATTTTACAATGTTTTTCGCTCCCTCGATCACTTTGTCCAGGTTCCCCCCGATTCGGTACTGCTGGTATACATCCTGCGTGGTACCATCAATGGAAATGATCAGCCTGTCGAGACCGCTCTCCACTGTTTTTCGGGCAGCCTCTTCCGTTAGGTAATGCGCATTGGTGGAAGTGGCGGTATAAATTCCTTTGTCAGAAGCATACTTCACCATGTCTAGAAAATCGGTATTCAGGTAAGGTTCACCCTGGAAGTAAAAGATGAGATATAGCAGATGCTTGTGAATGTCATCGATCGTTTCACGGAAAAAATCTTTCTTTAACATGCCGGTTGGCCGGGAGAAAGAACGAAGTCCACTCGGGCATTCGGGACAGCGTAGGTTGCAGCTGGTGGTAGGTTCGAAAGAAATGGAAACGGGATAGCCCCATTGAACAGGCTTTTTGGTAAACCGGCTGATATAAAAACTACCCAGCACTTTGAATCCATTCCAGATCCGTGCAACGGTTAGTTTGCTTAACAGGTTAACAGTATCATTCCGGTTGAATTGCGGCATACCGGCAAAAATACGGTCATTTTATTTGCCGGTCGTGTAAGGCTTACTTAATTGTTTATAGAAGAAATGGATGCGTTGCTGATGTCTTCTGCCACTTCGGGCGCTTCATCAATACAAATAACATCTTTGAAACACAAGGCATTTTTTGTAAAGGCATCATAGTTATTAAAAATAACATTCAAGGTGATGAAATTCATGACGTAGGCCTGTGTTTCAGCAGGCAGGTATTTTTTAATATCCCAGAAATCCGGGGATTTTTTTCCGCACCTTTCCATGGCGTTCCACACATTCCCTACCCCACAATTGTAACTGGCTGCAATGAGTAACCAATCATTGTCGAGGTTCCTGCCACGGTCTTTCAAATACCTGGCAGCTGCATGTGTAGACTTATTGAAGTTCTTCCTGTCATCGTTGCCCACCAGCTTCATCAATGGCTTTTTATTTTTGGTTGATATTGATTTTGAATGCTTTCCCTTTTTTTCAACCTTTACTTTTGAAGCGATCTTTAAGCCATATTCCCGGGCTACAACATCCATGAACTGCCAATACCCTACTGCACCTGCCGAAGAAACGGCATTGGCATTAAAGCCGCTTTCCAGTGCCAGTAAGACTTTAAACTCCAGCGGAACATTATATTTTTTAAGAATGGCTTCTGCTTTAGGGAAAAGTTTTTTCCCACGGTTATAGGTATTGACCAGGTAACTTTTACGGGTAGACGAAAATTTCTCTATATATGAAATGGATTCCGCCTCATTACCCGCCAGTATTTCCGGGAAAACAACATTGGCTTCCTGCAATACCACAACAGAAGCGTTCTTTTTATCAAGACCGGTAAAAGACATTTTACGGCTGGTATCCGCCAAATGAACCAAAGGCGAAGATGCTGATGCTGAAAGACATACCAAAGATGCCAGTACAGCCAAAGCGAGTGTTTTCATCGTATATACAAACTGGGTATGTAATAACATAGGTTATCGGGCGTTTTAGAGATTAGGGTAATGCCTAAAACGAATTAACAAAACCATTATTGCCTGTTTTAATAAATTACAGACCTTTATCATCTGTCCCCGATTAAATAAACTAATTAATATATGCGTATTCTCATCTTTTTCATGCTTATCAGCCTGGGTGCTGTTGCACAGCCTGCAGATGAATATAAACGGGTTGAAGAAATTGCCGCGATGGAACGCGATGCGCATCAACGCATCATGAGTAGGGTAGATGCCACGCTGGCGTCTGATAATTTTGATGTGAAATATTATGGTTGCCGCTGGGAAGTAGATCCTGCCGTTCGGTATATTGTTGGAAATATAACGGTGTACTTCGTGGCAACCAACAGTACCAACAGCATTACACTCGACCTGATGAACCCATTGGTAACCGATAGCGTGAAACAACGGGGGAACCTCCTGGCTTTTTCACGACCAACCAATGCCCTGAAGATTGATTTCCCATCCACCATCAATTCGGGAAGTTTGGATTCGGTTACGATCTATTATAAAGGTATTCCGGCCACTACAGGTTTTGGCTCATTCATCCAAAGTTCGCATGCAGGCGTTCCCGTTATGTGGAGCCTTAGTGAACCTTACGGATCACGCGACTGGTGGCCATGTAAAAACGGGCTCAATGATAAAGCCGATTCAATAGACATATTTGTTACCAATCCCATTGCTTACAAAGCTGCAAGCAATGGATTGTTACAATCCGAAATTATTTCAGCAGGCGGCACCAAAATAACCGCACACTGGAAACACCGCTACCCTATTGCTTCTTACCTCGTTTGTTTTGCAGTTACCAACTACGAGGTTTTCAACAACACGGTACAATTGGGGAATATTAATTGTCCTATGCAAACATATTGTTACCCCGAGAGCCGTGCTGCTTTTGAAGCGAACACCCAGTTTACCCTCGATGCCATGCAATTGTTTCATAATCATTTTGGAGATTATCCTTTTATCCGTGAAAAATATGGACACGTGCAATTTGGATGGGGCGGAGGAATGGAACACCAGACAGCTACATTCATTGTAAACAACAATGAAGCATTGGCAGCACATGAGCTCGGTCATCAATGGTTTGGCGATAAGATCACCTGCGGCAGTTGGGAAGACATCTGGTTGAACGAAGGTTTTGCCACATACCTGGCTGCATTTTACATGGAAAATAAATATCCCGCCAGTATCATCACCAACCGCAGAGCCATACTGGCCAATATCACTAATTACCCCAGCGGATCAGTAAAAGTAACAGATACCAACAGCGTTAACCGGATTTTTGATGGTAGACTTTCTTACAACAAAGGCTCATACCTCTTAAACATGCTTCGGTTCAAATTAGGTGATTCTGCTTTTTTTAAAGGCATCCGCCAATACCAGGCCGATCCTTCTCTCGCCTATGGCTTTGCCCGGACAGCTGACCTGAAAAGGCACCTGGAGCAGGTTAGCGGCCAGGACCTGACGGTGTTCTTCAATCAATGGTATGCCGGGCAGGGACATCCATCCTATTATGTGCAATGGTCGCAGGCAGGCAGCAATAATGTGAAAATAAAAATGCAACAAACTACTTCAGATCCTTCAGTGACTTTTTTTGAGATGCCCGTACCGTTGAAATTTAAAAATGCCACACAGGAAAAAACGGTGATCGTTGATTGCAAAGTGAATGGAGAAAATTTTTTAAAGTATGTAGGCTTTATTCCCGATACGGTATTGGTAGATCCTGAATATTGGCTCATCTCTGATGAAAATACCAGCAGAAAAATAGCTACATCAAATTCTGGTAATGCAGCTGTAGAAGTTTTTCCTAATCCCTTACAAGATCCACTGACTATATACCTGCACGATTTCAAAACAAACACAGCAACCATTTCCTTGTATAATATGGCCGGCCAGTTGTTGATGAAAAAAAATGTGGCACTCATCAATGGTACAGAGATCATAACACTCAATACAAATCATTTGCCTCGTGGTCAATATGCATTGAAAGTGTTTGCAGAAGATTTCACTTACACACAACGATTGATTAAATAAGGTTCCATTCATTCATGGCAAAAAGAAAAAAGAGCCTTACCCGGCCTGTTGTGTTCACCATATTGGTTTTAGCCATACTGGCCATGGGCGCTTATTATCTAAGTGAATATTTCTACCGGCCACCCTTTGTACACTATAAAGCATTTGGCATCTCTTTGCCCACCGGTTACCCGATTCATGGAATTGATGTGAGCAAATACCAGCAGATCATTTCCTGGAAGGATGTAAAAAACATGCAGGTCAATAATGTGTCTGTCAAATTTGCATTCATCAAGGCCACCGAAGGCATCAGCCGCATCGATGAACAGTTCAGGAGAAACTGGTTTCAAACACAAAAAGCAGGATTGACCCGTGGTGCATATCATTTTTTCATTTCTAGCAAAAGTGGTAAAGCACAGGCAGAAAATTTCCTGGAAACCGTTCAACTGCAAAAAGGTGATCTTCCGCCAGTATTGGATATTGAACAAGCCAACGGCGCTTCTATTGCCGACCTGCAACAAAGGGTTGCCGACTGGCTGACCATGGTTGAAAAAAAATACCATGTGAAGCCGATCATCTATACCAATGTAGATTTTTATAAGAATTTCCTGGCAGGAAGATTTGATGACTACCCATTATGGGTTGCACACTACCTTGTACTCGACAGGCCCAGGATAGAACGAAACTGGATTTTCTGGCAACACAATGAAAGCGGGCATGTGAGCGGCATCAAACCTTTTGTGGATTTTAATGTTTTCAATGGCGACAGCATCCGTTTTCAGCGGTTGTTGCTGAGGTAGATATTTTTTATAATGGATTTCAGATTCTGTTGAATGAATTACCTTGAATACAAATGCAGGAATGACAGCAGCAAACCAATAAGGAAAGATATCACGGTTGGGCATATTCGAAAACATTATTGCTGAACAACCAAAACAAATCAAATGGGCATGGAAGATGATACAAGGGCTTTTTTAATTCTTATTGTAAACAGCATTTCCCGGGTATTGTTGTGGATGATGTTATGCGTATTTTTCGGCATTTACCTCGACTATGGTTTTTTTGAAGACACACCTACCTGGAAAAATATGATCTTTTATGTTTGCATGCTGACCAGTTTATTTTTCCTGCTGAGACATCTGAAACGCAAGTGGAAAATATAAGTTTTCTCTTAACTGCTATGATCTGAAATGATCACCCATTTATCTTTAATTTTCTTGAAAAGCAAAGTGAAGTGGCCCGACAGGTTTCCTGCCGTCCTGGTAAGGTGCCATTTACCCACCACTGAAAAATAGAGAACAGAGAGTCGTTTAACCTGGATGATCGTGAAATTTAACTTTCCCATGGCCGCTGTATCGGGATAGCCTTTGATGTAATTCTGCCGGGTATTTTCCCAACCATAAGTAACAGCGCTTTTACCAATGAACATCAGCGAATCATTTTTCCAATAGGTATCCATGAAACCATCGATGTCACCTGCATTCCATGCATTCAATTGTACGTTCATTGATTGACGGATGATCAGCTCATCTTTAGACTGGGCCTTCAACATCGTAATCGACATCATTAAAAAAGCGAAGAGAAACATATTTTTTTTCATACCCTGGTTTTATAATTACAAGATATGAAAATTGGCCAAAGGACTACCAATAAGATCAACCTAATGTTTATGATGCGGAGAATTGCATTTGCTCTTATGGCATAACCGATAGTTCATATAGTGCGCCGTGATGATGAGCAAGACGGCAAAGACGAGAAATAGTTTTTCATAATTGGGAACAAATTGCTTGGCCGTTAAAAAAACAAAGCCGATGGCAAATAACATAACAGGTCGCAAGGATCGATGGTGACGAATATATCCATGATATAATGAATAACAACCTACCACGAATGCCAGGGCTATCATCGCCCATTCAAAAACCTGGTTGTGAATGATATTAATACCAAAAAAGGGTAGACTTGATAAAACCAATGGCAATAAAGCGCAATGTATTGCGCAGATAATGGAAGTAGCAATTCCCAACCCATCCCAATTGACCTTTACATTCATAAGGGCGCAAAGATAGGATATTTGCAATATTGTTGCAAGTTTTAACAAGACAATACAGGGTATTTTTCCAAGCCTCGAATTTCAGGTGTAAATTTGCAAACTAATCACAGGAAGATATGAAGAAGCAAAAATGGTGGATCTATATAATTTTTTTTATTGTTTTACTGGGCGGATTTTACCTGGCGATATTCAGAGATCATCAGTTTTCCGATTCAAAGCTGGCAGTGATCAACGCATCCATTCCGGCATTTAATTTTACCACCCAGGATGGCAAACTTTTCACTCCAAAGAATACGGCCAACAAAGTATATGTGGCAGAGTATTTTTTTACTACCTGCAAGGGCATTTGTCCAAAAATGAATGCAAATATGCGCCGTGTATATGATACCTATAAAGATGTGAATGACTTTTTGATCGTATCGCATACCTGTATGCCCGAAACAGACAGTACCCCTTTATTAAAGGCCTACGAACAAAAAATGCTGAGTGGCACTTTACAAAAGAACGACGATGGTTCATACAAGATCATTAATAACTCATCCCAAAATGCAGCCCCAACACAAAACACAAACTGGTATTTTGTTACAGGCGATAAAGCTGAATTATATAAACTGGCCCGCCAGGGTTATATGATCGACAATGGCAAACCAGATAGCACGCAAAGAATGGAAGACCAGTTCATTCATACACAGTTCTTTGCCGTGGTTGACCGATATGGCAGAGTAAGAGGAATTTATGATGGATTGAAAGAAGATGAGGTGCAGAAATTAATCGTAGATATTAAAGGACTATTGAGAGAAAAAGTAGATCCCAGCCGTTTTTTAAATGGATTTAGCAGCAGCCCGAATTAAATGAATTACCATGGATGAAAACCTGAACATATTAAAGAAGAACGGCCTCAGCGTTACCGAAGGAAGAAAGAAGATCCTGGAACTGTTTCTCGACACAGAAGGAGCGCTTGCCCATGCCGATATTGAAAAACAAACCGACGCTGCGTTCGACAGGGTAACGGTGTACCGTACCCTACAAACATTCGTTGAAAAAGGAATCATTCACCAGATACCTACAACAGATAATTCTGTTTTATACGCGTTGTGTAAAGCCCGTTGCGAAGCTGGCCATCACCACGATGAGCATGTTCATTTTATTTGCAACCTATGCGGTAAAACAACCTGCCTTGATGATGTAACGGTTCCAGAAGTAAAGCTGCCAAAGGGTTTCAAGCCACAGCAATCGGCTATGGTAGTTACGGGAGTATGTAGTGAATGCAAATAAATGGAGCGTTATTATTAATTAGTAATTAAAAATTATTAATTAATAATATTTGGAGTCTTCGATATCCAACATCTTGTATCTCGTATCTTGTATCCCGCATCCTGTATCCAGCATCCAGCATCCAGCATCCAGCATCCAGCATCCAGCATC
>ERZ795056.756-NODE-756-length-39803-cov-6.394888_pt1 | contig 39803 bp, 25 predicted proteins | sample MGYA00375140_ERZ795056 | MGnify/ENA primary metagenome ERZ795056 (study PRJEB30185, sample SAMN05720227) | activated sludge metagenome | isolation source: Anaerobic digester | place: USA | collected 2015-03-09 ...
GCCCCAAAAGAATAACCGCCTGCATATTACAGAAGTGAATTCAAATTCCGGCACTTATGATGAGGACCTCACCGGGAAATACAGCTATCGTTCAAACGGGTATCCCTCGCAGATATTGATCCCCGATGGTACCAGTCCTGGTGCTTTTGAAAAGGTGATATTCGTTTATACATCTCTTTAAGATTTCTCCATTAACAGCCGGCTCTGTATTAAAAGTATAGATTCATACCACTGTTGAAAAAAATGTAGATTTGAAAAAAAAATAAATTGAAAAAGATTACGAAATTATTCCTGTTACTCTTTTTGACGACCATTTTCATATCCTGTCAGAAAGAAGTGGATGACTTTGACAATATTGTTAATCCGCCTGCAGTAATCAACGACAGTATTTACCTGGATAAAATTTATGTAGTGAATGCCGGAGCTGTTATAGATACTCAAGGGATTTACAGCTTTACCTATGACGTACAAAAAAGGATAACAGGCTGGATATTGACTGATGTAGCTACCGGACCTTATATTTCCTATACCTATTACTACAATGGAACAGATACTGTACCTTTTAAATCTTTGTTCATAGATTATGACTCACCTATTCCGGACACAACTATAACATTTCATAGTTATGATGCAAACGGCAGGAATCTTCAAGATTCTTCCTATAGCGTATTCCCTTCCATGAGCAACTCTATAATATCTACATATAAATATAGTTATGCTCCAGGTAAAAGATACTGCGATGGAAAAATTGAAAACTTTCAACCAACATCTATAATTTCTTTATATCGCGACACTGCTACGCTGGATGCTTCAGGTAATATCCTTACATGTATTCGGTATACAGATGCCATCAGTGGTACAATGGAATTATTCAGTAATGCCAATTATACTTACGATAACAAAGCAACTCCTTTTGCAAGACAAAACATTTTCAGGGCGCACCAGAATTTCATCAGCAATGAAGAGATACTCCTTTATGAATACATGCCCTATAACCAGATGCTATCATACCAGGAAACATTTGTATTAGCCGGTACTACCCCGATCAATGGCAATTTCAGCGTCATTTATAATTCAAATAATCTGCCGGTTAAGTCAACCCAGGTTGAAGGAACACAAACAAGCATCTTACAATACACTTATAAACCACTTTAATGAATAATTCTTACGAACTGTATAAATCATTCATTCAAAAGATCGCCGACATCAAATACGCTTCCGCCGTTTTGCAATGGGACCAGGAAACCTACCTGCCCCTCAAAGGCAATGACACCCGCGGCAGACAGATCGCCACTTTGAGCGAACTGGCGCATCAACAATTTACTGATGAAAAACTGGGTGCTTTACTGGAGGAACTATCTCAGCAAAATGACCTGGGTGATTCAGAAAAAAGAAATGTTCAATTAAGCCTCGAAGATTATCGCAAAAGCAAAAAACTGGATTCAGCATTTGTTCGAAAGATGAGTGAAGTGGTGAATAAAAGTTTTCATGCCTGGATACAGGCACGAAAAGAAAATGATTTCCGGGTTTTTGAAAAACCTTTGCATGAAGTGATCGAACTGAAGAAACAGGAAGCCGACATGCTGGGTTATGAAACGCATCCGTACAATGCTTTGATGAATGATTACGACAAAGGACTCACCGTAACCATCACCGACAAATTGTTTGAAGATCTCAGGCCGGGATTAATGATACTGCTGGATGATATTGCCAATAAAGAACCCATTGACAATTCCTTTTTACATCAGCATTTCGACAAAGACCTTCAATGGAAATTTGGCATGGAAATGCTGCAGAATATGCATTTCGATTTTGAAGCCGGCAGGCAGGACATCAGTGAACATCCTTTCACTACCAATTTCAGCAGTCGGGATGTACGGGTAACCACCCGCATAGACGAACATGATTTTGGCAACATGACCTGGAGTTGCCTGCACGAAGGAGGTCATGCTTTATATGAACAGGGATTACCCGAAGACCAATACGGACTTCCGCTTGGCGAATATTGCAGCCTGAGCATTCATGAAAGCCAAAGCAGGCTTTGGGAAAATTGCATTGGTCGTGGTTTGCCTTTCTGGAAAACCTATTATCCCTTGCTGCAAAGCTATTTCCCAAAACAATTGAGCCACATCAGCCTGGAACAGTTTTACAAAGGCATCAACCAGGTAAAGCCTTCTTTGATCAGAACGGAAGCGGATGAACTCACGTATCATTTTCATGTAATGATCCGTTACGAAATAGAAAAGCAACTCATCGCCGGAGAATTAAACACGAAAGACATCCCTGCTTACTGGAATGAAATGTATAAAAAATACCTCGTCATTACCGTCCCCGATGATAAACAGGGATGCCTGCAGGATGTGCATTGGAGCCATGGAAGCTTTGGATATTTTGCTACTTATAGCATCGGAAGCCTTTATGCGGCCCAGTTATTTGCCAGCATCAGCGATAAAATCCCTGCCGTTTCACAACAGATTGGCCTGGCCGAATCAAGCCAGGTTTTAACATGGTTGCAACAACATATCTACCCTTTTGGCCGTTATTATGACTCAGAAGCCCTGTGCAAAAATGCCACGGGGGAAACATTAAACAGCCGATATTTTATTGAGTATGCAACCAGGAAATTTTCCGATATTTACAAAAGTTGAACTGAAAAATATGCCTGCATTATTTTATAAAACAAGATATATCATCGCTGTATTGCTCTCAATCCTGCTATTGGCGGGTAGTTGTAAAAAAGCCCAGGAGGATTTTACAGAAGATATTCTTCAACAATATTTTGAACAGAATATCCTGAACCGCGATTTTTCGGTAAAGCTGGCTACAGACGACACTACTGATATAACCTCTCAATTCGACGGCTATTATTTCAGGCTTTTAAAAAATACCAATTATGATGGTCCCATGACGGCCTCTAAAAATGGTACCGTCATATATAATGGCACCTGGACCAGCAATGAAGATTTTGGTAAGCTGGTCATCAACATAACCCAACCCAACACGCCTCCGGAATTTGTCTTTTTAAACAGGGCCTGGCGCTTTACCGAAAAAGCGATCCCGGTCATGAAACTGGCGCCCTATGGCAGTTCTACCCCCCTGGTTTTACACATGGAGCGGCATTAATTACTGCATTTTTCTTTGCTTTTACACAATTTTTTTCCTGAATAGTTGTTATTCTATATGCCAGTAGTAAACTTACTATCGGCATTCATAAAAGCAAAAGCCAATTCCTATGACCTGTACAACATTGGTTAAAACCAGTTGTGTAACGGTATTATTATCCTTATTCAGTTTAATATGCCTGGCACAACCCTCTGCCAATTTCAACGCGATCCCTACTACGGGTTGCGCTCCCCTCGTTGTAAATTTTTCTGATCTGTCAACCGGCAATCCTACTCAATGGAGATGGGATCTGGGTAACGGAACTTTTTCCATTTTACAAAATCCTTCGGTGACGTATTTCAATCCCGGACAGTACAATGTAAAACTCGTGGTGCAGAATGCATCAGGAAGGGATTCGATAATCCGAAACCAGTACATCACCATTTATGCCCAGCCAACGGTGAACTTCACGGCCAGTACCGTTGCCGGATGTTTTCCGCTAACGGTTAACTTTACCGACCAGAGCATTGCCAATAACGGCGTAATAGACACCTGGCAATGGGATTTTGGCGATGGTACCTTAAGTACTCAACAAAATCCTACGCATATTTATACCGCCTCGGGAAATTATAACGTATCCCTAAGGGTTAGGAACAGCAATGGTTGTTTTAAAACAATAACCAGGGCACAGTATATCAATATCATGGAAAAGCCAAAGGCAGGCTTTACAAACAGCATTTCCAATTCGTGTACACCTCCCGTTAGTATCAACTTTCAAAATACTTCAGTAGGTACAGGCACGTTGAGTTATAACTGGATATTTGGCGATGGTGGTACATCAACACAGGTGAACCCAACACATGTATACAGCACTTCGGGGGTATACACCGTAAGGCTGATCGCTACCAATGTGAATGGCTGCCGCGATACCATTACCAAGGTAAATGTGATCACAGTGGGCAATGCTCAAACACGTTTCACATCGCCCGATAGCGTTTGTATGACAACCAATATCACCATCAACAATACTTCAACCCCGGTGCCAGCATCGGTAAGTTGGGATTTTGGAGATGGCACCACATCAACTGTATTAAGTCCTATTAAATCATACGCAGCCCCCGGCATTTACCCGATCAAACTCGTGTGTAATTATGGTTCCTGCAAAGATTCTGTTACCAGGAATATTACTGTATTACCCAAACCGGTTTCTGGCTTTACCGCTTCGCCAATAGCAGCCTGCCAGGCACCCCTTACTGTTAACTTTACCAATACCAGTACCGATGCTATCACATACCTGTGGAATTTCGGAGATGGCACCACGTCTACATTACCAGATCCTACACATACATATACCGCGTTAGGGAGCTATACCGTACGCCTTACCACTACTAACGCGGTAGGATGTACGAACCAGCTGGTGAGAACTCAATACATTAAAGTGTTGCCTCCACAAGCATCGATCAATAACCTGCCACAGGAAGGTTGTGCGCCGTTTTCCTGGACATTTACATCTGCCGCAACCACATCGGAAGCAATCGCATCATATGAATGGGATTTTGGAGATGGAACCACTTCTACCCAGGAAAGCCCGACACATATTTTTGGCGAGGGTACATTTAATATTACCCTGATCATAACAACGGTGAGTGGTTGCCGGGATACCGTGGTTGTACCTGCTGGTATCAGGGCAGGTATTCCACCTGAAGCAAATTTTTCGGCCACTCCAAGAGAAGTGTGTGCGGAAATGGCGGTAGCTTTTACCGATCTAACCACCGGTACAGTTACGGAATGGCTCTGGGACTTTGGTGATGGCGGCACTTCCCCACTCCAGAACCCTAACCACACTTATACCGATACAGGTTACTTCACTGTTCAGTTGATATCTTTTAACAATGGTTGCCCTGATACTTTGGTAATGGTTGACTACATACATGTAAATCCGCCTATTGCCATTTATTCAACGGCATCCAATTGTAGTGATCCTTTTACCCGTACGTTCACCGACCGTTCAATCGGTGCTGATGAATGGCATTGGGATTTTGGTGATGGCACTACCTCAACCATTCCCAGCCCGGTACACACCTATTTAACTCCTGGTACATACACTGTTTCACTCGTAGTAAGAAACTGGGCTTCCGGTTGCGAATACACGAAAACAACAACGGTGCAAATCATCAGTGAACACGCGAATTTCACTGCCAATGATACGGTAGTATGCCGTAGAGACATCGTCACTTTTTCTTCAACAGGCAGCAATGCGGCCAATATTTCATCTTACCAATGGACCTTTGGTGATGGCATATCCGGAAGTGGCGTTGCCCTTGTTCATGCATATCCACAATCGGGATTCTATGATGTATCCCTGGTGATCACCGATATTGCAGGCTGTAAGGACACTTTGGTAAAACCACAATATATCAGGGTGAACGGACCAAAAGCAAACTTTGCTTCTTCGGTTCCGGGTTCATGTTTGTTAAGCAGCATTACCTTTACAGACAACTCCACTACCGATGGAATAAACCCCATCACCAGGTGGATCTGGAAATATGGAGATGGAATCATAGACACTTTATCATCAGGACCATTCCAACACACATATGCAGCTGCCGGCGTATATACGGTAACGTTAATTGTAACCGACAGCAGCGGTTGTACCGATAGTATCCGCAGGGCCAATATTTTAACCATATCAAGGCCAGTGGCTAATTTCAATTCATTGGATACGTCTACCTGCCCAGACAGGGATGTTACCTTCCTGAATCAATCGACAGGGCCGAATCTTACCTATACCTGGTATTTTGGCGATGGCAATACCAGTACCGCAACCAGCCCGGTACATCATTACATGAGCAATGGAAATTTCACTGTAAAACTCGTAGTGGTGGATCAATATGGTTGTACCGACTCATTGACCAGGTCGAATTATGTAAGCATCAGAACACCATTGGCCAATTTCACAGTCAGCGATTCTATAGGAACCTGTCCGCCACTGGTTGTAGACTTTACCAATACGTCTCAAAATTTCACTTCAATCAATTGGGATTTCGGTGACGGAACCTCTTCCCAATCGGCAAACCCATCGCATTTTTATGCCATACCAGGTGTATATGTATCTAAACTAACGGTTACGGGTGCAGGCGGGTGTACATCAGAAAAAATAATCAATATCGTAGTAAGAGGTCCATACGGTTCATTCACCTACGGAGGATTATCGGGTTGCCAGCCGCTGCACGTTAACTTTGTGGCCAGTACCCGTGATCGCACATCATTCATCTGGGATTTCAACGACGGAAGTACGCTAAGTACAACAGATTCTATCGTTTCTCATACTTATACAACACCAGGATTCTATGTTCCAAAAATGATCCTCAGGGATGCAGGCGGATGCGTAGTTCCGATTTTCGGTACAGACACGATCAAGGTTTTTGGAATAGGCTCTTCATTTGATTTCAATAGCCAGACGATGTGTAATTCCGGAACCGTACAGTTCAACAATACCACGGCCACCAATGATACCATTACTTCATACCATTGGAATTTCGGCGACGGCAGCAGCTCAACACTGGAAAACCCATCCCATCATTACAGTGCACCCGGCATTTATTATCCGCAGGTGATCATTTCATCACAAACGGGTTGCAGGGATTCAATGACCAGTCTTACGCCGGTGAAGATCGTTGCAACACCACAGGCATTGATCAATCAATCTGCAAACGGTTGTGTTGATCTAAGTGTAACTTTTAACGGGGCACTGGCAGTAGCCGATACCTCATCCATGACCTGGAACTGGGATTTTGGAAATGGTCATACAGCGACTTCAATTAATCCACCTGCCGAACATTATCCAACTGCTGGCAGCTACCCTATCAGGTTGCTGGTTACCAACAGCAGCGGATGTATGGATACCGTTTTGTCTACCGTAGAAGCCTATGCGATACCGCTGGTAAATGCAGGTTTAGATACTTTAATATGCCAGGGACGTGGAAAAATGCTGCAGGCAACTGGTGCTGTGAACTACGTATGGTCGCCTTCTACAGGGTTAAGCTGCACTCATTGTGCCAACCCGGTAGCAACACCCGATTCACTCAGGCAATACATTGTAACCGGAACAACAGAACATGGTTGTAGTTCGAAAGATTCTGTAATCATCCATGTTCAGTATCCATTCAATATGGCTAATGGCGTTGGCGATACCCTTTGCATAGGAAAGTCGCACAGGCTAAATGCTTCAGGCGCTCACAGTTATGCATGGACGCCGACGACCGGGCTCGACAACCCTACCCTGGCCAACCCACTGGCTACGCCCGATGTAACAACTGTTTACCAGGTGGTGGGTACGGATGACAAGAATTGTTTTACCGATACGGCCAGGATCAAAGTGGTTGTATACAACATACCAACCATTGAAGCCGGGGATGATAAAACGATCAATGTAGGACAAACGATCGACCTGGTTCCAAAGATATCTGCTGATGTAATTGACGTAATCTGGACGCCGACCAGTTCGGGTTTCAGGAATACATTCCCGTCTTTAACTGTGAAGCCAAGGGAAACAACTACTTATACTGCCAAAGCGGTAAATGGTGGTGGTTGCTCTGCGATCGACCAGGTAACCGTAAACGTTATCTGTAATGGTGCCAATATTTTTATACCAAATACCTTCTCTCCAAATGGTGATGGCAGCAATGACATATTCTATCCACGAGGATCGGGTGTATTTAGTGTTAAATCGATCAGGGTATTCTCAAGATGGGGTGAAATGGTTTTTGAAAGAAATAATTTCATGGCCAATGACGTAGCATCAGGCTGGGATGGCACTTACAAGGGTCAGAAATTAAATGCGGATGTATTTGTATACATCGCTGAAGTTAAATGCGAAAACAATACGACCCTTACCTTTAAAGGAAATGTGGCTTTAATCAGATAATATTAGAACTCGCTTTTGTTTTATGAATTGTTCAGGGCTTGCAGAAATGCAGGCCCTGTTTTTATATACCTAAACACAACCATAGCCACGTTCCCTAAAGAACGCCTGATCTATCCTCTTAACATCGTCAGCTGTTCATCGAACCACTCCCATTCAAACATTTTTCTATATACCCCTGGCCTTCCTCCTACAGGCCATTGCTCAATTCTCTATCACCAAATAGAAAATATTTGAGCCATCAATATGAAATATGACTACATAGGTTGATTAAATAAATGGGAAGCTTTGTGTTATAGAATTATCCACTATATCCAACCTATGAAAACAATTAGCCACAGTCAACCTGTACGCAGGTTTCAACAACGATGCCAACTGGTATTTGTAAGATTAACAAGCTGCTCAAGCCGGGCAAAATGCATCCTGCCAATATTAATGTTATTAGCGGGTATTCGATCTGAAGCCCAGTTACATGCAGCATTTTCAGCTACACCTGTTCAGTCCTGTTCCCCAGCTATTGTAAATTTTACTGATCATTCAACCGGTAATCCTACGTCATGGCAATGGGACCTGGGTAACGGTACCATTTCTTATTTACAAAATCCTTCTACTACATATTTTACCCCAGGATCTTATACCATTAAATTAACCGTATACAATGATGGAGGCATGGACTCACTACAGCGTATCGGGTTAGTACAAGTGGCTGCCCAGCCTTCCGTTGATTTCTCTTCGAATATTCTTTCTGGTTGTTCGCCACTCACTACACAGTTTACCGACCAGAGTAATGCAGGAACCGGGAATATCCTGTCATGGGAATGGGATTTTGGTGATGGAAACATATCTAACCTGCAAAATCCATCACACACATACCTGAATACAGGTTATTTTAATGTGTCGCTTCGTATCATGAACAGTTCTGGTTGTATTAAAACTTTCACCCGTAATCAATATGTGCAAGTAACGGGTTTTGCACATGCTGCATTCCAGACAAATTCTACCGGTACCTGTGGTTCTACAACACTTTCGTTAAACTACCAGAATACATCTACGGGCAGCGGAACCCTTCAATATCATTGGGAATTTGGCGACGGGATCAGCTCTTCCCTTGCTAATCCGGGCCATGTTTATTCGGGTCCCGGCATATACCCGGTTACTTTGATCGCGACAAACAATATCGGTTGTACAGATACCATTACCAGGAATATCAGTGTTGGTCAACGCCGTGATTCTATTGCAGCACCGGATACTGCCTGTGCAAATGTGGCCATCAATTTTATGAATGCCAGCTTACCCGTTCCACTTAGTTGTTCGTGGAATTTTGGTAATGGTCAAACGTCAACTTTAATAAACCCTACCATCACCTACACCGCTACGGGACCATTCCTTGTAACCCTGATCAATAATTTCGGTGAATGCCGTGATACGGTGTATAAGATAATCCAGGTGATATCAAAACCTATACCTTCTTTTACGGTTAACCGAAATACTTCCTGTAAAGTACCTTTTACAGTACAGTTCGCCAATACAACTGTTAATGGTGTTTCTTATAAATGGAACTTTGGCGACAACAGCACCTCCACGCTGGCCTCGCCATCACATACGTATGTCGACAGCGGCTTCTATACAGTAACGTTAGTAGCAACCAACAGCAATGGATGTGTAGATAGCCTGGTGATGGAAGATTTCATATCCATCGAATTACCTTATACTTATATCAACGACCTGCCAGCAGAAGGATGCACGCCATTTTCCTGGCATTTTACCTCTGCAATCATTTCCAACGATCCCGTAACATCTTATTTATGGAATTTCGGAGATGGCACTTCATCAAATCAACAAAGCCCAACACATGTTTATACTGCAGGCACCTACGACGTTCAGCTGATCATTACAACCTCTACAGGATGTATGGATTCCGTAACAGTGACTGACAGTGTGCGGGTTGGTTATAAACCACATGCCAATTTCAATGCCCCCCGTAGATTTGGATGCGCACGAAACCCGATTCGTTTCTATGACCTGTCAACAGGAAACGTTGACCGCTGGCTCTGGGATTTCGGCGACGGAGATGCATCTATTCAGCAAAATCCCGATCACGTTTACCAGGATACCGGTTACTTTACCGTTACGCTGGTGGTATGGAACAATGGATGTACCGACACGATCAGGTTTGTGAATTATATTTACATTACCCCACCTGTAGCACGTTTTGGTGTTTCATTCAATTGTACCGAGCCATTGAAACGAGTGTTCACCGATCATTCTATCGGTGCGGATCAATGGAGCTGGACCTTTGGCGACGGTGCCACATCGAATCTTCAAAGCCCTGTACATGTGTATGCAACACAGGGATTGTATAGCATAAGTCTTCGTGTATGGAACAACGTTACAGGCTGTGATTTTGTAAGATCTCTACGAATAAGAGTGGTAGATGAAAGAACTGATTTCTCCATATCTGATAGCATCGTATGCAAAAGAGATTCCGTAACATTCAATGCGCTTGCAGAAGTACCTGCTAATTTATATTACTGTAAATGGTCGTTTGGAGATGGAACAACAGGAACAGGAGCCACGATCAAGCATGCTTACCTGCAATCCGGCCTTTACACCATTACATTATATACGATGAATGTATTGGGCTGTAAAGACACCCTTGTAAAAACAGCGTTGATCAAGGTAAATGGCCCAACTGCCGATTTTGCTGCCGACGATCTTAAACCATGTAGAAACAGCCTTGTTAATTATTCTGACGGGTCTACATCCGACGGTAATAATTCCATCCATACCTGGATCTGGAATTATGGAGATGGTGTAACCGATACCCTTCATGCAGGACCATTCCAGCATATGTACCAGGTACCCGGAATATTCACAGTAAGCCTGACCGTTGTAGACAGTGCCGGTTGCAGTACAACCAAAATCAAACCACGGATGATCAATATCGCCAACCTGGTTTCTGCATTCAGAAGTCCCGATACACTCGCCTGCCCAAATACAACTATACATTTTTACTCTAATCCAACAGGCGAAAGCCCACGTTATGTTTGGCATTTTGGGGATGGAACTACCAGTACCCTTCAAAACCCGGCTCACCAGTATACTGCAGACGGAGAATATACGGTTATGCTGATCACGTCGGATACTAACGGTTGTGCAGACACGCTCACTAAGACAAATTATATAAAGATCGTTACTCCGTTTGCAAATTTTATGGTTAGTGATACGGCTGGTACCTGCCCTCCATTGATCGTAAATTTCACCAACCAGTCGAGCAACGTCAGCAGCATGAGCTGGGATTTCGGAGACGGCACTTCATCGCAGGCATTAAACCCTTCCCATTTTTACAATACACCCGGCAGCTTCATTGCTAAACTCACTGTCATGGGTCCCAATGGTTGCAGTTCGGTTAAACAGCAGGTGATAACGGTCAATGGGCCACGAGGAACTTTCACTTATGGAAATTTACATGGCTGTGATAGCCTGACCGTTCATTTCAGAGCGGTAACCGAAAACAGGACTACCCTTCTGTGGGATTTTAATGATGGCAATACGATCGCCACAAACGATTCGGTGATATCTCATACTTATACATCCCGTGGCTTTTACCTGCCCAAACTGATCTTACGAAATGACGCAGGTTGTATAGTTCCGGTAACCGGCATCGACACGATAAAAGTACTTGGCGTAACAGCCGGATTCCAATTCAACAATCCTTTATTCTGTAATGGTGGATTGGTGCAATTTTCAAATAGTTCAGCCAGTAATGATCAAATTAACAGGTACGAGTGGTCTTTTGCAGATGGTGGTACATCCAATATTCAAAATCCGTCTCATCAATATAACGGTAGTGGAATGTACTATCCAACATTAAAAGTTTACACACAATTTGGCTGCATGGATTCATTGCGTAGCCCGATACCGATCCGCAGCATTGCCTCTCCCCAGGCTTCCATCGCACAAACCACCAATGGTTGTGCACCCCTGACCATTCAATTTGGTGGAAGCATTACCGTACCCGATACATCATCCATCAGCTGGCATTGGGATCTTGGTAACGGACATGTATCCACGCAAATGAACCCGGACCCGGTTATATATGAACAGGCTGGAACATACCCTGTACAACTAATTGTCAGCAATAGCAATGGTTGTACTGATACCCTTTTCACACAGGTTCAGTCTTATGCCATACCGGTCATCAACAGTGGAGCCGATACCAGCATTTGCAAAGGAAATGGCAAAACCCTCAATGCAACAGGTGCAACAAGTTACACCTGGAGTCCTTCGAATGGCTTGAGTTGTATACAGTGTGCCAACCCGGTAGCCACGCCGGATTCAGCAACCATCTATACCGTTACAGGTACAGACCTGCACGGATGTAAGGGCAAAGATTCAGTAAAAGTAAAAGTTGTTTATCCCTTTCAAATGCGCAGCAGTGGCGAGGCTACAATCTGTGCTGGCAAATCGGTAAACTTATTTGCAAACGGTGCTTACAGTTACGAATGGAGCCCTACTGATGGTTTGAACAATGCCCTTATTTCTCACCCGTTGGCCACTCCTGGCAATTCGGTTGTTTACAGGGTTATTGGCACCGACCGGGATAAATGCTTCCGCGATACTGGTTTCATACCAGTGAAAGTATTTCCTGTTCCTACAGTTGAAGCAGGTGAAAACAAAACAGTCAATGTGGGCCAGGCGCTCGATCTGAAACCAGTGATCTCTTCCGATGTAAACCAGGTAAACTGGTCACCTACGGGCAGTATTTTCAGGAGCACCTATCCCGACATTACCATAAAACCAAAAGAAACCACCATCTATACAGTAGAAGTGAGCAATGCAGGTGGTTGCCAGGCAAAGGATCAGTTAACCGTTCACGTTATATGCAATGGAAACAATGTTTTCATCCCCAATACTTTTTCACCTAATGGCGATGGCGTAAATGAAATATTTTACCCAAGAGGGTCAGGTTTATTCACCATCAGGAGCATGAGAATTTTTAACCGGTGGGGTGAAGTGGTATATGAAAAAAATAATTTCAGTGCCAATGATAAATCTGCTGGCTGGGACGGACGGTACAAGGGTCAGCAATTAAATTCAGATGTATTCGTCTATATGATCGAAATTATATGTGATAATAATAATCTCATGGTAGAAAAAGGCAATGTGATGCTGATGAGATAAGAATGAGAAGACTTTTGCAAATAGGCAACTATAAATCAACATTTTTTAATAAAAAACGGTAAAGCTTTAATACTAAAATAACCAGAACCACGTTTATAGTATGTCGCTTTACCAATGAAAACACCATCCAAACCCATGAAAAAACATATACTGTCTTTATGCGTATTGCTGTCCCCGGCATTTGCGATAAAAGCGATCTCACAGGATATTCACTTTTCGCAGATATTCGAAACGCCATTACTCAGAAATCCTTCATTAGCAGGTTTATTTTCCGGAGATGTCCGCGTTCAGTCTGTTTACCGTACCCAATGGAATAGTGTAACCACTCCTTACCAGACAACTTCACTCAGCGGAGAATTTAAAGTTGCGGTTGGCAACGCTGATGATTATCTTACCTGGGGTGCGCAAGTATTATACGACAAAGCTGGCACGGTTGCATTAACGTCAACGCATATCCTACCCGCTGTGAATTATCATAAATCTTTGAGTGCCGATAAAAATATGTACCTGTCCCTTGGCTTTATGGGTGGATATGTACAACGTAGCATCGACAGGAGTAAGGTTACCACCAACAGCCAGTACGATGGTACAGGTTATAATCCTGGATTATCGGATGGAGAAAATTTTTCTAAATCTTCCTATTCTTATCTCGATGCCAGTGTTGGTATGAGTTTCAACAGCCAGGTAGGTGAAAATGTGAATAATAATTTCTTCGCAGGCCTTGCATATCATCATTTCAATAAAGCAAAAAACATTTCATTCTACAGCGATAACAATACCGAGATGACTCCAAAGTTTGTTATATCCGGGGGCATCAGGATGAGTATGACCGATATATCCTATTTCACCCTGCAGGCAGATCACACTTCACAGGGTGCTTACCAGGAAACCATCGGAGGAGCTTTGTACTCATGGAAACTCGATGACTCTGAAAATCCGAAATATACATTTCACGCTGGTGCGTATTTACGCTGGAAAGACGCATTGATACCGGTTGCCAAGATCGAATGCAATCCCATAGCCGTAGCCGTTAGTTACGATGGAAACATTTCGCAACTTAAACCGGGCAGTAAAGGTCGTGGTGGTTTCGAAGTATCCTTAACATATCAAAAATTTGCAAACAGGTATAACAGCAGTAAAGAAGCTGTTCGCTGTCCAAAATTCTAATACCCCCTGCAATCCCCTATCAAAAGTCCTGTGCTAACAATGTAAGATTTTTGTTTTTATGGATTGTTTGGATAACAGGGCCCTGCCATTTGGCGGGGCCTTTTTTTATTCTGTAAAATCAAATGAAAATTACGGGATAAGCAGGCGAACTTAATCGGTTAAATAAGTGTTAGGAGTATCGAATCATCTATATTTACACAAAAAAAATTATATGTCGTTTGAAATAGGTCAACAAGCTCCGGAGTTTTCATTGTTTAGTTCAGATAAAAGCAAAGTAAGTCTCTCCGATTACGCTGGTAAAAAAAATGTATTGCTTTTATTCTTTCCCCAGGCATTTACCGGGGTATGTACAAAAGAACTTTGTTCGGTGAGGGATAATATCGCCATTTATGAAAACGAACAGGTACAGGTTTTGGGTATTTCGGTTGATTCGGTATTTACCCTGGCAAAATTTAAAGAAGAACAACAATATAATTATCCCCTGTTAAGTGATTTCAATAAAGAGGTTTCAACGCAATATGATACCATTTACGCATCATTTACCGACATGAATATGAAAGGGGTGAGCAAAAGATCTGCGTTTATCATTGATAAACAAGGGATTATACAATATGCTGAAGTCCTTGAAAGTGCAGGGGATATTCCTGATTTTGATGCAATAAATAAAATACTTGAGCGTTTATCAGTATAACACGATCATTTACAATATTTTATAATAAGACCAAAAAAATTTATATTTAAGATATATTTATGTATCTTTAATGGTAACTATATAAAAGAAATTATTATTTTTACCCTGTTGAAAAAAATAACTTTCATATTAATATTACTGATTGGAATAACTTTTACATCTTTTGCTCAAAATAAAACTGCCACAGACCAGGGCAATCCAATAGCAAAATTTATCAAGTTCTATCCCAACCCCGCCGTATCGGTGATCAATTTTGATTTCCAGCGTGGCTACGACAATTCTTATTCCCTCCTTATATTTAATTTCATGGGTAAAAAAGTGTATGAAGTAAAAAGCATACCCTCCAGGATCAATATCAACCTGGAAGACTTTTACCGCGGTATTTACATTTACCAGCTCAGGGACAAAAATGGTGTGATTCTCGAATCCGGCAAGTTCCAGGTAGCCAAGTAAGCTCCCCTACGCTCCTTCCAACCTCTCATTTATTTATTTTAATGTCAAAATGACTGCAAATCATGCATTGGCAGAATGTTTGACTATTGTACCTTTGCACACATTTTTAATGATCAAGATATGGAAGATAAAAAAATGCACGAAACAGACAACATAGCAATGGACATAAATTCAGATGCTGACATTCCGGGTAAGACCCATTTAAGCAATCCTGAATCATCTGATGACCCTGAAACAGAAAAATTATTGCAGGAAGTGCAGGAACAGAAAGACAAATACCTGCGCTTGTTTGCTGAATTCGACAATTACAAGCGCCGTACATCCAAAGAAAGGATCGAACTGATGCAGACTGCCGGAAAAGAAACCATCATTTCCTTGCTGGAAGTGCTGGATGACTGCGATCGTGCAGAAAAGCAGATGAAAAACAGCGAAGATATTCAACAGGTTAAGGAAGGCATTGGCCTTGTATTCGGTAAACTCAGATCTATACTTCAACAAAAAGGATTGGCTGCCATGAACAGCATCAGCAATGAATTTGATGTTGAAAAACATGAAGCCATTACCGAAATTGAAGCGGGTGAAAAAATGAAAGGCAAAGTGGTGGATGAACTTGAAAAAGGATATTACCTGAACGACAAGATCATTCGTTTTGCCAAAGTGGTGGTAGGAAAATAAACAGCAACAAAAAAGCATAAAGCCTAACGTCCCTTTACAGGGATCTCATAGTATGAAAAGAGATTTTTACGAAATACTCGGTGTTTCAAAAACTGCTTCGCAGGATGAAATTAAGAAAGCCTACCGGAAGGTTGCTATGCAATTTCACCCCGATCGCAACCCAGGTGATAAAGCTGCGGAAGATAAATTCAAAGAAGCTGCCGAGGCTTACGAGATCTTAAATGATCCCGATAAGAAAGCCCAGTACGATCGTTTTGGACACAATGCTTTCGGACCCGGAAGAGGTGGTGGCTTTAATGGTGGAGGAATGAATATGGATGATATCTTCAGCCAGTTTGGAGATATATTCGGCGATGATGCATTTGGTAGTTTTTTCGGCGGAGGCAGGAGGAGTTCTACCGGCCAGAGCCGCGGAACCAGGGGAAGCAATTTACGGGTAAAATTAAAACTGAATTTTGAAGAGATCGCCCGTGGTGCCAATAAGACCATTAAGGTTAAAAAACATGTTAAGTGCAGCACCTGCCAGGGCAGTGGGGCGAAAGACAAGAACAGTGTACAAACCTGTGGTACCTGCCAGGGCAGCGGACAGGTAAGGCGTGTACAGAATACTTTCCTTGGGCAAATGCAGACTGTTACCACCTGCCCTACCTGCAGTGGCGAAGGCACAACGGTAACGAGTAAGTGCACAAATTGTAAAGGAGAAGGCAGGGTGTATGGAGAAGAAACCGTAACCATCGATATACCGGCTGGTGTGCAGGAAGGGATGCAACTAAGCATCAGTGGAAAAGGTAATGCCGGAGAACGTGGCGGAAGCAATGGCGACCTGATCGTACTTATAGAAGAAGAAGCACATCCGCAATTACAACGGGATGGCCTAAACGTAGCATTCGACCTGCACATAACCTTCCCCGATGCAGTGTTTGGTACACAGGTTGAAGTACCAACCATTGATGGCAGGGCTAAGATCAAGATCCCTGCGGGAACACAAAGTGGAAAGATCTTCAGGCTCAAAGGAAAAGGATTCCCTCATGTAAATAGTTATGAAAAAGGTGATCAGCTGATTCATGTGAATGTGTGGACTCCGCAACATGTAAGCGCAGAAGAAAAAACCATGCTTGAAAAAATGAACCACTCCACCAACTTTGAACCTAAACCTGAAAAAAGCGATAAATCATTTTTTGATAAAGTAAGAGAGATGTTTAGCTAATACTTCAAAAGATATCAATTAAAAAAAGCCGGCGTTCTGCCGGCTTTAGTCTTTCTTCTTTTTTTTCTTTTTTACTTCGTAGATCTTATGCCCTTTTTCCACCAGTGTAAGGAACTCATTCTGCAGGTAATTTTTTTTGTCGACCGAGGAGTTGGCAACCTGGCTGATCTGTTCCCAATCCGCTTCATTCAGGTATTTCGACTGTTTTAGTTTTAACGCAAACATGGTAACAGCTGTAGCAAATTTCAGGTCTTTATCTACGCTATCTATATGCTGATAGTTGTTCTTTACTTTATGAACAATACTAATACTGGATGTATCATTGCAAAGACTGTACTTCAGGTTAAGTGTGGCAATATCGTCGGTAACGCTTGTATTTTTAGTGAGCAGGTTTTGTTGGGTAGGAACAATTTCAAAGATCGCCAGTGTACTGTTACCGCTGCCGATCTCACCTCCTTCGAGATCATTGTTGTTATCGGCTAAAGCTTCTTTTTTATTATCAAAGCCTATGAGCCTGTATTGTTTTACCATGGCAGGGTTGAATTTAACATTCATAAACACATCATCGGCCACTGCATAAAGGGTTTGGGTAAGTTCTTTCACGAGCACTTTTTCCGCTTCGTTGATGTCGTCGAGGTATGCATAATTGCCATTGCCTTTTTTAGCCAATGTCTGTAGTTTTGAATCTTTAAAATTTCCCATGCCAACACCCAGGCAAGTGAGGTATACACCGGTTTGCCGTTGTTTGGTTATGAGTTCATCCAAAGCCTTTTCAGAATTTTCACCTACATTAAAATCGCCATCCGTTGCCAGTATCACTCGGTTATTTCCTCCTTTGATAAAAGTACTTTCGGCCAGTTTATACGCTGCCCTGATCGCTGATTCTCCCGGTGTATCGCCGGCAGCCGTTAACTCTTCAATGGATTGCATGATCTTTTCCTTATCGCCCCCGGAAGTAGGCTGCAACCATATGCCTACCGTACCACCATACATCACAATGGAAACAGTATCAATGACCCGGAGATTTTTTACAAACAACTGGAAGGCTGCTTTTAATAAAGGCAGCCTGTTGGGCATGTCCATGCTACCCGAAACATCGATGAGAAAAACAAAATTGCTGGGTGGCACTTTATTAAGATCCAGCTTACGGGCATTTACATTTAAAAAAAGCAATTGCTCCTGTTGGTTCCAGGGACATGATGTAACCTGTGATTCGATACTGAAAACATCTTTATCGGGAGGTTGCTTATAATGAAGGTTGAAATAATTGATCAGCTCTTCAATTCTTACCGCATCGGGAGGTACCGGGCTTTGTGAATTTAAAAAGCGACGCACATTACTATAAGAGGATTTATTCACGTTCAATGAAAAACCGGTATTGGGAAAGCCTGCAGCATTCACAAATTCATTTTCTACCAACTGGAAATATGTTTCATCGCCGGTAAACCAATTTACTTTTGCCGACTGTTTAAGATCCGTAGTAACAGAAATGAGTTTAGGTTTATTCTTACTGGCAGCTGCGATGGAAATTTTTAAAACGATGTTCTGCCAGGTATCTGTTTTAACCCGCATGGTTTTTGATTCGTAGCCATCGAGGCTTACCGTTAAGGAATCAAATAAATTTCTAACGGTTATACCGAAACTACCATAAGAAGCGCCGGAGTAATACACGGCCTTTGCAGAATGAACATAAATTTTAGCATTGGAAAGGGGCTGATTCTTTTCATCTTTCACTTCGCCCCGGAGATAATATTGCCCTGATGCATGTGATGCAAATAACAGGAGTACGCTGTATGTTAGCAGTTTTTTCAAGGAAGATGATCAATCAAAATACTCAATTTCTTTCAAAATTCAATAACTATTTCTGTTAATAGTTATTTATTCTTCCCCAACGAGCTGGTATATTTCCGGGAGATTTCGACCAAGCCCGTCGTAATCGAGACCAAAACCCAGTAAAAATTTATTGGGTACATTAAAACCAACATAATCTAACGTTAACGGGTGTACCAATGCATCAGGTTTGTGCAGCAAGGCAGCTATACGCAGGGATGCAGGCTGTTGATCGGCCAGTTGGGGCATGAACTCACTAAGAGTTTTACCTGTGTCTACGATGTCTTCTACAATGATCACATGCCTGTCTTTCAGCGATTCATCCAGACCAATTGAGGTGATCACATGGCCGGTACTACGGGTACCCTTATACGAAGCAAGCTTAATAAAACATATCTCCGCATCAATGGTCAGCTCTTTAAAAAGATCTGACGCAAACATGAAAGATCCATTTAGGATGGCAATGAACAATGGACGTTTGCCCTGGTAATCCTGGTTGATCTGCGCCCCAAGTCTTTTGATCTGTACATCGATCTGGCTCACGGTGAGGTAAGGTTGAAATTTTTTATCGTTTACTTGTATTACAGCCATATGGTATTATTTAGAAATGATCAATGTTTGTCCAACCCGCAGATTTTCAGAATCCAGTTTATTCCATGCTTTCAAATCATCAACCGTAACGTTATATTTCTTCGAGATTGCATAGAGACCTTCTTTTGATTTTACTTCATGGGTTTGAATGGTTGCTGCTTTTACAGGAACCGTTTCTTTAGAAACAAGCCTTAGAAAAACCTTTGTTCCCGGTTTTAATGTATCCCCTTCGCCAAAGGAATTGTATTGCAACAGGTAAGAAAGCTGGATTGCATTTAGTTGGGCGATCTCACGGACTGTTTCATTGTTCAATGTAATATAGAAATCCCGGTTGCCTTGTTTATGTTTCTTTTCCAGGTAAATCCATGTGTCTTCGGGTAACAAGCCATCGGTTTTAAGATCATTGAAATCCAGGAGTCTTGAAAGGGCGACCTCGTATGCGGTAGCAATTACCAGCAGGGAAGTTCCCCGGGCTGCGTAAACAGCTTTCAATCCATTGAATTGTGTCTTCCCTTTCTTGAAAGCCAGGCTATCGGCGGATACCGGGATCAATCCGGAATTCTCAGCAGATCTCTGCTCTTTTATTTCTGATGATGCATCAGGCGTGGGTTGTTCTCCCAGGGCGATGGCGGTGTATTGCTGAAGGTTGTATTGCTCAATATTTCTGATCAGGATATCCGGGTATCGCGGATTGGTGGCATATCCCGCTTTTTTTAAACCACGTGCCCATCCTTTATAGTCGGAAGGGTCCAGTTTGAAAAGGAATGCATAGCGTTCACTCCCTCTTAAAAAATTACTGTGGTCGCGGTAGCTGTCTTCAGCATTATTGTATTTACGAAAACACTCTCCTTGCTCATCATCATCGTGATATACACTCTCACCTGTCCAGGAACTTTTACACTTAATGCCAAAATGATTGTTTGATCTCCTCACCAGGTCGCTGTTACCAGCTTCGGTTTCGAGAATGCCCTGTGCAAGGGTTATAGAAGCGGGTATGCCTACCCGTTGCATTTCACGGATGGCCATATCTTTATAGGTGTCAATGTATTCCTGGATGGTAATCGTTTGTGCAGCAACAACAGCCCCGCAAAAAAATAGTACTGCCAAAACGGTTATTTTCTTCATTCCTGCAATTTTCTGATTAACATTAATCCGTCTCTTACGGTAAGCATCACCTGTTCTACCCTGCTGTCGGAAGCCACATGTTCATTAAATGCATGGATGGCTTTTGCATTTTTTCCCTTCACTTCGTCTTCCAATACCTGGCCATGAAACAAAACATTATCGGCCAGTATCCATCCTCCCGGTTTTAAAGAAGGCAAAGTTAATTCGTAATACTCAATATAATTCACTTTATCAGCATCGATAAAAACCAGGTCCCATTGCTCATTCAATTGAGGAATGATCTCTAAGGCATTACCGATATGCAATCGGATGCGATCTTCCACACCTGCTTTTTTAAAATAACGGGCCGCAAAAGCGGCATCCTCTTCCCTTAATTCGATCGTGTGCAATGTGCCGCCGGGTTGCAACCCTTTTTCAAGACATAATGCACTGAACCCTGTAAACGTGCCTATTTCGAGCACTTTTCCCGGTTTTAACATCAAACTTAAAAACTCCAGTAACTTTCCCTGAACCTGGCCACTGATCATATGCACCTGCCTGTTCGTTTCAAGTGATTCCAGTTCATTTTCATGCAATATCTCCCCCGTTTTTGATGTGTATCTGGATGAATATGCTTCGGCTCTTTGATCAATGAAATCCATAGCAGGTTTATTTTTGATCAGATTTTTTTGAAATGATTAACAACCCGGTAAAGGTTAACAGGCCATTGATAAGGATCAGTTCATTTCCAATCTTATATCCATTGAACAATGAAGTTGATAAAGATTGTAATCCTAACTCCATGTGCAGTTTTTTCTCATACCATTCGGGGCTACTGAGCACATCAATACCAAGTGCCAGTAAAGGCGCCATGATACAAACGGTCCAGATCAATTTTTCATTTAATACTCGCCTGGTAAGAATGCCAAAACCAAACAATCCTAATAACGGACCGTAGGTGATGCCAGCAAACTTCAAAATAAAGTCGATGATAAGTTTATCGTTGATGGCCTTAAAAACCAGCACCAGGATAAAGAACAAAACTGCAAAACTGAAATGCACTTTCAGCCGGGTTCTTTTCTTTTGCTTTTCAGATGCCTCGCTTTTATTTAACCCGAGAATATCGATACAGAAACAGGATGTCAACGAAGTTATGGCCCCATCCACGCTGGGAAAGAGTGCCGAAATCAAAGCGATGATAAATAATACGCCGATACTGCCACTGAAAGTATCACTAAGTGCAATGGTGGGAAACAGGTCATCCGGTGCTGCTGTGATTCCTTGTGTACTGGCATATAAGTAGAGGATACCTCCCAGGAAGAGGAATAGAAAGTTTACGAGCATGAGTACCGCCGTAAAAGACATCATATTCTTTTGTGAGTCACGTAAATTTTTAACGCTGATATTCTTCTGCATCATTTCCTGGTCGAGGCCTGTCATGGCAATAGCGATGAACATACCTCCCACAATGTGTTTCATGAAATAAGATCCCGCCTTGACATCTGTATTGAATATCTGCGTGTATCCTTTGTCGGTGATCATACTCAATGCGCCGGAAAAATCGGTTCCCAGCGCTTTAATGATAAAAAATATACACACGACCAAACCGATAAGCATACCCGAAGTTTGCAAAGTATCTGTATAAATGATCGTTTTCACCCCGCCTTCAAAAGTATACAACAGGATCATCAACAGGATAACAAAGGTTGTAAGAATAAAGGGTATCCCCAGTTTATCGAGGATGAATAACTGCAGGATGTTAATCACAAGGTAAAGTCGTGCCGTAGCGCCTACGGCCCTTGACAGGATAAAGAATGATGCGCCGGCTTTATGTGCATTAACACCAAATCTTCGTTCGAGATACGTGTAAATACTGGTGAGGTTCATACGGTAATACAAGGGAAGCAATACAAAAGCGATCACCATGTAACCAAGCAGGTAACCAAGCACAATCTGGAAATAGTAAAAATTGCTGCTGCCAACACTTCCCGGTACACTTACAAACGTTACGCCACTAAGGGAAGTTCCTATCATGCCAAAGGCCACCAACATCCAGTTGCTTTTCCGGTTACCTATAAAGAAAGATTCGTTGTTAGAGCCCCTTGATGTGTACCAGGCTACGGCCAGCAGTAAGACAAAATACCCGATTACAAAAGAGAATAATAAGCCGGCTGACATAGATATTATTTTTATTAATAATTATTTCCCTGAAATATTTTTGAAGATAATCAAATTTGCATTCCCTTTGCTTCAAAATCGCTTTATGGCCATACGATCCATCGCAGTGTTTTGCGGAAGTAAAAGTGGAAACAATCCTTTGTTTGAAATCCATAGTAAAGAGATTGGACATATCCTGGCCGATAAAAAAATAACCCTTATTTATGGTGGAGGCAACAAAGGATTGATGGCTGCGGTGGCAAACGCGGTACTCGAAAAAAAAGGTTCGGTAACGGGCATCATTCCCCAGGTGCTTAAAGATTGGGAACACCAGCATGAAGGGTTAACTGAACTGCTGGTGGTTGACAGTATGCATATACGAAAAGGACTATTGTATGAAAAATGCGATGCTGCTATCATTTTACCAGGCGGTTATGGAACCCTTGATGAAGTATTTGAAATGCTTACCTGGAACCAGTTAAATATTCATGACAAGCAGATCTTTTTTATGAATACAGGCGGTTTTTATGATCACCTTATCGCTCATATTACAAAAATGCATGATGAAAATTTCCTGTACGATCATCCGCAGGAAAACATGACAATTCTAACAAAACCTGCCGATCTGTTGCAATACCTGTAAGCCTTATCTACGTCCCTGGAACAAAGCAATATTGTATCCTGCACGAATGATTGGAACGGCACGGTTGAAATTATCAAGATAAGGTGAATTAGGTGACTTGGCTACGTCCCAAAGAATAGAAACATAATAAAAGGAATTGTTATCACGGTCGCGGCCACCCGCAAATCCGCCGCCCACCAGCAGGCTATGTGCATCAAACCTATAGCGTTCGCTGGGAAGGCCGTAACTGGAAGGAAAAACATATTTATAGCGGATAAAATTAAATTCATACTGTGCCTGGGCAAACAGGAATTTAACCGGGAATAATCTTACAAAAGCGCCAGGCCCATAAACTGTTTGTTTCAGTTTATCATCCCAGACATCCCAATCGCGTTGTGAAATATAATTGATTCCCACGGTAGCGGCAACATCCACGAAGCGATTGATGCTGTAGCCAAAGAAAGGGCTGATTCCCAAAGATGTAAACTGGTTGCCGAATGACAGATTCAAGGTGCCACCGGTAAAAAAGTTTTCTTTCTTAATTCCACCTTTCTTTTCTTCGTCCTCATCCTGTGCAATGGTTGCAAATGAAATAGTAGAAACCAGTATTAAACAAAATATCTTTTTCATACTAACGAAATGTTTTTTATTTTTCAAGGTCAAATATTTTTCCTGCGTTCAGTATATTGTTCGGGTCAAATGCTCTTTTGATCCCACGCATTACTTCCAGGCCTGCGTTTGTATACACGATATCCATGTATTCTTTCTGAATAAGGCCAATGCCGTGTTCTCCACTGATGGTGCCACCAAGTGATTTCACCAATGCAAACAATGCTTTTAATGCCGGGATCACCGCTGGATTGTTAAGACTGTAAATGCTGCCTTCCTTTTTAATGCGTATATGAAGATTGCCATCACCGGCGTGGCCATAACATACCACTTTGAAATCATACTCAAGTCCCAAAGCCTTTACTCCATGTATCAGCGCCGGCAATTCTGCCCTTGGCACCACGGTATCCTCTTCAATGGTATAACCATTAAGTTTAACTGCTTCTGCCACTCTCCTGCGCAGTTTCCACAACTCGGCTTTCTGTTGTGCATCGTCGGCAAAAAATATCTCCCCGCAATCAAAATCGGCCAGCAATGCTGCAATGGCTTCCATTTCGGCCATGAGTGTTTCGGGGTGATTGCCGTCTACTTCTATGATCAGGTGAGCTGCCATCTCATCACTAACGGGAACGACTGTACTATCTACAAAACGGCTTACAATCTTCAATGCATCGATCTCTACCAACTCAAGTGCACTTGGCGTAAATCCCGCCCTGAATATAGCGCTTACCGCGGCCCCGGCTTTTTCAAGGTCGTTAAAGGGAACCAGCATCAGCAAGTCATGCTTTGGATGCGGCAACAGTTTCAACACGATCTTAGTTACGAGCCCCAGGGTTCCTTCGCTGCCAACCATCAATTGCGTAAGGTTATAACCGGTTGAGTTCTTTAATACATTTGCACCAGTCCAGATGATACTACCATCGGCCAACACTACTTCCAGGTTCAGTACATAATCCTTCACCACGCCGTATTTCACTGCTTTCGGCCCACCACTGTTCTCTGCTATATTACCACCAATAAAACAACTTCCGCGACTACTGGGATCGGGCGGGTAAAACAATCCCTTTCCCCGCACTGCCATCTGTAAAACTTCTGTTATCACGCCTGGCTCAGTGATCACCTGAAGGTTGCGTTCATCAATATGCAGGATGCTGTTCATTCTTTCAAAAGAGATCAACACCCCTCCTTTGTGTGGTAAAGCGCCGCCACTTAAACCAGTTCCTGCTCCACGGGGAGTGACGGGTATGCGGTATTGATTGCAGATCTTCATGATCTCACTGATCTCTTCAACAGAACGTGGCTTGATAACGATATCGGGTAAAAACAGGAGGTTTTCTGTTTCATCATGAGCATAGTGATGCAGACTTTCCTCATCGGTTAGCACGTATGCATCACCGGTAATTTTTTTAAATGCATCCAGGTGACTTAGGAATAATCTTTTCGCTTCTTCGGTAACAGGCATGTACAGGTTTATTTATGCAAAAATCGGGAAAAAAGTGCTGTCACCTTAAAATGTAGGACAAAGAGATTGCCTGTCTACATTATCAGGATAGAAACCGTTTTTGATCAGGTTAAACTCGCTGGCTCCGCGGTAATTATTGAAATTTTTCAGTGATGACATGGTAGCATCATAGCTGAATGTAAATTTCACGTTATTGATCTGGAAGCCGATCATTGGTATAGCAGCATCGCGATTACGGTAATAAAGCCCCACAACAAGTTGCTTTTCCCCGAATTCGGATAAATTATAATTCGCATTCAACCCAAGCACCAGTTCGCTGGCCCTTGCCTGGTTGGTATAATAAATATTCGGATTAATGATCACCCTGGGATTTACTTTCAGGATGGCATTGATAAACCCGATATGCCTCATGGGAATGGTGGCATCGATGGCATCATCGGTGAAAAAAGTTTCCCTGGGTTTATTTACATGGTGGATGGAATACCCCGCATTGATGTACACATTCTCCTGTGGAAAATATGCATAATTTAGCCCGGCCTGCATATCGAAATAACTCACGTTTGTATTATTAAGCACAACAGAAGTAGGCAATGTATTGTTGAAAAATTTACCATCAAACTGATCGGGAAATTTCAGGTTTGTGGGATCGATTCGTTTATTGGCCCAGCCCAGGTTAAAGCCTGCACTTAATAAGCTGCTGTTGCCGAGCATCTGGTGATAGGCAACAGAACCATATACTTTTGTAGATCGAAGGCTTCCGCTACCTGCCACATCGCTCAGGATCAGGGCACCAATACCCATCCATCCATTTTCGATCTTATCCCTGAATAATTGTGCATCGCCGAAAGCACTAAAAGTTTTATATGGCGACGACATGATATTGCTGTACTGGTTGCGGAAATGTACTCCCAGGCGATAATCTGCATCAGGAATAAATCCGGTATTGGCCGGGTTGGTGGTAAGTGGCGAATTGAAAAATTGCGAAAAGTGAAGATCCTGTGCCAATAGGCGGCTAGCCGGAACCGATAGTAACAACACCATGATCAAATAACAGGTACGCCGCATGGCCATGCAGTTGCCTTGCAGAACCCGGGGTTTTATGTTGTTATCCTTTTTCACTATTTTATCAGTCAGGTGTTTAATGTAAGTTATCTCAATAAAGTAATATCGCCCGTTTTCCTGTATTTTTTCCCATCAGAAAATTCTACATCCAGGGTGTAGGAATACACATCCATCGGTTGCAGTTTTCCTTTGTATGTACCATCCCAGGATTGCTTCCTGCTGGTGGTTCTGTATAACATCTGTCCCCATCGGTTATATATGCGCCAATCCATTTTACGGATACCAAATCCAACTACCGACACGTATCCGTTCTCGCCAAACCGGCCAGGAGTAAATGCATTTGGTACATCCAGTAAAGGCAGGATTAGTGTATTCACGGCCAGTACAAAAGTATCGGTACAATTTTCCGGGTTATATGCTACCAGTTGTGCGAAATATGTACCGGTTGAATTGTACAAATAAGTTGGATTTGTTTCAGTAGAAGAGCCTCCTTCGTCAGGATCATTAAAACTCCACAGGTACCTGGTTGCACCAGATGAAAGGTTGGTGAACTGTGTTGCTGTATTCTGTAAAGGCGGATTCGGACTCCAGTCAAATTTAGCGGTCGGCCTCGGGGACACATAGATCGAGAAATATGCCGAGGTATCAACCTTGTTACAGGTAGATGTATCCCGAACGATCAGCCTTACATTATAGGTACCCGGCAATTCGTATAAATGGGTTGGATTGGCATTGGTAGAATCGGTAGAAAAAGTTCCATCGCCGAATTCCCAGAAAAAATCAGTAGCGCCGCTGCCTGTTGTAAAAGTAAACTGTGCATTGTATTTAACACAGCCAACCGGTGGTGTAGTGAAGGCCGCTTTTACCAGGGAGTAAACCCTTAATGTTCGGGTGAGCACCAATGGTGTATTACAAAAGTTGGTATCCCTTAACGTTAGTGTGATCACATAATCTCCTTCGGCAGGGAATGTATGCGGTACCGGCGGATTGAGGGCCGCGAGTACAGGTTGTGATCCATCGCCAAAATCCCATTCAAATACCTGGTTAGCAAAGAAAGATGGATTTACAGCAATTGAAGTATTATGAAATTTATAGGAAATACTTGTGCATGGTACATCTTTTATCGCATTAAAATCAAGTTTGGCAACATTGTTCCCCGCCCTGATATAAACATAGGCTGTATCTCTTTCGTTGCATGTACCAATGTCTTCTGAGATCAGCATTACCCGGTATCTGCCTGGTACGGTATAAGTATGAGAAGTGTCGAAACTGGTGGTAACCACGATGGGTGAATTGTCACCAAAATCCCAGTAAAATTTCTTTCCCAATAATAATGTATCCCTGAATACAACGGTAAAGGGAACACAACCGGAGGTATCGTTTTTAACGCCATCAATAATGGTTTGTAATCCTGCTCCAACACCGGCATAATCCATATGGATCTTAACTGCAGCTTCATTACAGATGCTACTGCCATTTTCCCTGGCCCATGCTCCTGGTGAAGTTGGAAAGGTAAACGTGCCCCTCCCGCTACAGTTGGCACACATGGCCTGGTAAATCACGCCGTTATTGTCGAACCTGCTTGTACCACCATCTACATGGTCGCCTAGCCCGCCGTTCTGTCCAAAATGCGATCCAAATAATTGCGATTGTGCATTTTTTTGTAATACAAAAAAGAAAAAATCTCTTCCATCAGGCGCAGGTATATTGGGGATGGGATCTCTTTCGGGTAAGCCGAAGGTATTGCCGGTTTGATAATCATCTGATACATTGATTCCGCCGCCCCAGCCAGTTACATATACATTTTCGCACCTGTCTACCAAAAAAGCGATAGGGGAAATATTGGGATTTGAAGAACCGGTACCAAATACGGTTGAATATACAAAAGCGGAAAGATCGGGTTTCAGTTTTACGATGAACTGGCTGCTGCCTGGATTGCTGAACAAAACATTCAGGATGGGCCAGTTTGAACTGGTTGTTGTACCCGTAATGTATGGAAAACCTTTTTTATCAAATTTGAGACCATACACCAGGTCAACTCCCGTGGTACCGATGTAAGTTGTTTTTTGAATGCCCGACAAATCGGGTAACAGATCGGTTACAAAACCATCTATTGGACCATTACCCGGGGTTGCAGGACCGCCCTGGTTTGTAGAATATATGGTTCCATTTGTGTCGCCCGGCAGGTTTGAACTACTGGTGGCCCCGCCGATATATATGTGGCCATTAGAAGGATTGATGCTTGTAACAAAACAGGCATCATCGCCCGAACCTCCAAAGTAACTGCTGAATAAAATATTATTGAGATTGGCATTGAATTTCAGCACAACACCATCCTGGTTGCCGGCACTACCTGCCGGTGTATTCAGGGAAGTACCTTTTTCATAAAAGTTGTTTGATTGGGTGCAGGAAACGAGAATGATATTATTGTTGCCATCGATGATCACTTCGCTCCTGGCATCATCGCCATAATTCCTGCGAAGACGGTCGGAGCCTTTTGGTGTCCTGTATTTTGGCCTGATATTTACCCCATCATCGGCCGAACCGCCTACCTGAACAGAACCAATGAGTGCCGTACCGTTGGCATTGAACTTGGTGACAAAAATGTCGTAATTCCCCGCAATACCACTGATGCCAGGACCAAAAACCGTAGTGGTTCCAGGGAAACGGCGGGTATTGGTACGGCCGGCAACAACGAGGTTACCCTGTGCATCTACAATCATACTATGCGGTTGTTCGTTACCGTTACCTCCCAGGTAAGTTGCATAAACCCGGTCCCGGCCATCGGGCGAAAATTTGAAAATTCCAACATCATAAGGACTGAGATTATCTTCAAAAGGGCCCCCGCCAAAGCTTACCTGGTAAGCCCCGGGAGAAACCGGGTAAGTATCGGAACTATTTGCAGAAGCGAAAACAACACCACCTGCATAAAAACTTCCGTCGGCCCCGGGTGTTGCTGTATATCCCCAATTGTCGGCTGAACTTCCTGTAAAGGAAGAGAAGATCACAGATGGATCAATGACGAGCGTTTCGCGTGAATCGTAATTACCCACCTGGAAAGTCACCAGGTTATCCCTGACTACATATTTACAATTGATTGTTTTGCGTGTATTATTTTGAGGCTGGTAACTATATGGATCCAGTTCCTTTACTTCACCCACAGGCGTTTTAATGATCAGTTCTTTATTTTTTACAGACAATTCGGTAGGGCCATCATAACGCATGGCAATAGACGAAACATTGCCTCCCGGGCGAACAATGATATCATACTTCAACCTGCCGGCATCACTGTAATACCGTACATCAATGTTTGGATAAACATTTTTGTAGGTGATGGCCTGGTACACCCTGCAATGTGAAGCCCAGGCAGAAGGATCGTTGCCAATAAAATAATTATTGTAAGTGGTTTGCACTTTTTCAGGAACCGGGGCTGCAAGAGGGCTTGCTCCCGAAAAAACTACTTTATAGGCAAATGAATGCAGGGTAAAATTACTAAGAGGCTTTTCCGTGGGTTTGTGCCCGTGAATAAATCCTGATAAAGTTTCCATTTCTTCGGCGTTGTGAAGCAATACGGTAAACCCTGCCTTTTCAAGAAAGAAAGATCCATTGGAAAAATCGTTACGATAGTTAACATTGCGGTGCCACTGACCTTTGTTTTCAACAAAATCCAATTGTGCCTTCACCGTGCCAGCTAAAAATGACAAGCTGCATAATAAAGAAAAGGTTAGTATATTTTTACTCAATCGGCTCAAATCTTCTTTTTTACAATTTACTCAATATAAACGAAAATAACCACCGTTTGTTTTATTAAAGAAACCTTAAAAATCAGGCAATTTTGCCCCACCTTGTCTTTGCTTTTTGTTGCTGCATATGGTCCTTCACGGGTTTATGCGCTTCATTCTCTAGCGTCGGATCGTCCTGGATCAGCTTCTCAACAATTTCCCTTACCACTTCCAACATGGCTTTATCATATACGATATCGGCCAGCTTAAAGTTTAATTCACCACTTTGACGGGTTCCTTCGATTTCTCCCGGCCCCCGGATCTCGAGGTCTTTCTCTGCAATTTTAAAACCATCATTGGTACTGGTCATGATTTTTAGCCTTTCACGGGCATCCTGTGAGAGCTTCTGTCCCGTGAGTAATACACAGAAACTTTGTTCAGCGCCCCTTCCAACCCTGCCCCGCAATTGGTGTAATTGTGATAGTCCAAATTTTTCAGCACTCTCAATCAGCATCACCGATGCATTCGGCACATTTACCCCAACTTCTATTACAGTGGTGCCTACTAATATTTGAGTATCTCCGGTAACAAATCGCTGCATGTTGGTCTCTTTTTGATCGGCAGGCTGCTTGCCATGTACCATACTGATCCAATATGCAGGTTCCGGAAAAAAAGATTTTACTTCTTCGTACCCTTTCATGAGGTTCTCATAATCCAGTTTACTACTTTCTTCAATCAATGGATAAATAATATATGCCTGCCTGCCTTCTGCGATCTGTTCTTTGATGAAATCCATCACCTGTGGCCGGGCGGTTTCGAAGCGATGCACCGTGGTGATGGGTTTTCGGCCGGGTGGTAATTCGTCGATCACGCTGTAATCCAGGTCGCCATATGCAGTCAGGGCGAGCGTACGTGGAATGGGCGTTGCCGTCATTACCAGGATATGCGGGGGAATGACATTTTTTTTCCAGAGCCGGGCCCGTTGGGCTACACCAAACTTATGTTGTTCATCTACTACAGCCAACCCGAGATTGCGAAAGGTTACTTTATCTTCTATGATGGCATGGGTGCCAATGAGGATCGTCATGGTGCCATCTTCACAACTTTTTAAAATTTGCCTTCGCTCCTTTGCGGTACTTGACCCGGTTAAAATGCCGACTTGTACAGGGAGATCTTTCAACAAGGCTGAAATGCCCTGGAAATGCTGCTGGGCCAATATTTCAGTTGGCGCCATCAGCACACTTTGAAAGGATTGTTCATCGGCCGCATTCTTGTTATCTGCAGCAATGAGCATTGCCAATAAGGCCACCATGGTTTTACCACTGCCCACATCGCCTTGCAAAAGCCGGTTCATCTGGTGACCGGTTCCGGTATCTTTCCTGATCTCTTTCAACACTCTCTTTTGAGCACCGGTAAGTTCAAAAGGAAGGTATTGATTGTAAAATGTATTAAAAAGGTCGCCTACTTTCTCAAAAATCCAGCCCCGGCTAAATCGCTGGCGATCCAGTTTAATGAGTTGTATACGAAGCTGGGCGAAAAAAAATTCTTCAAATTTCAATCTTCGTAAGGCGTGTTGATAATGTAATTCTGATGCCGGGAAATGAATATGTTTGTACGCATCGAATCGCCTGATGAGTTTAAATTTTTCGATGACTGCTGCAGGAAGATTCTCGGGTAAGTCTTTCTCTGATAATTTCTGAAAAAGTTCGCGTGTTATTTTGCTGATCGCCTTTCCATGCAGGGCCCTGGCTTTGAGTTTTTCGGTAGATGGATAGATGGGTTCCAAATAAGCTTTCCCTCCTGCGTTCTGGGCAGAGAAATTTTCAAGATCGGGATGAGCGATCTGCGCTTTGCCATTAAAAAAGCCAAGCTTACCAAATACGAGGTAGTCCTGCCCCACCTGTACAGCTTTTTCTACCCAACTGATGCCCTGGAACCAAACCAGTTCTAAAATACCAGTGTCATCTTTCAACTGGGCAACCAATCTCTTGCCCCTTTTTTCTCCCACGATATCGAGGCTCATGATCTTACCGGCAACCTGTGTATATTCTGCAACCGGTGACAGGCTGGCGATCTTATCCACCTTGGTTTTATCAATATGCCGCAATGGAAAATGTTCGAGCAGGTCTTTGAAGGTAAAAATGCCGAGTTCTTTGCGAAGCAGGTCGCCACGCAAGGCAGAGATGCCTGTTAAATATTCGACAGGGCTTGATAATATATCGGAACCTGCGTTGATATCGGGAATTTTTTTACAAATATATTGCGGGACCGGCGAATGCCGGTGTAACATCCGCATGAAAAGTAGTTGTTTTAACCGGTTATTTATGCCGGTTTCCGCTGGCGCTGTTGTTGAACCTGCGGGGTTTGCCTGGTCGCCTGTTGCCAGGTGCACCTCCGGAAGAAGCAGCTGGGTTATAAGCTGGTGTTTCCCCGAAACTAGTGGGCACTTCGGCCTTTGGAACGGGTTTTCCCAGTAATTTTTCTATTGACATGAATTTCCGCTGTTCCTTCACACTTACCAGCGTATAGGCGGTGCCGTCAGCTGCTGCCCTGGCGGTACGACCGATCCGGTGAACGTAGTCTTCCCCATCATGCGGCACATCATAATTGATCACCAGGTCGATGTTATCGATATCTATGCCCCTGCTGAGGATATCCGTGGCAACCAGTACGGGTAATCGCCCGCTTTTAAAGCTGATGAGCACTTCTTCCCTTTTATCCTGGTCCAGGTCGCTGTGGATCTCATCGGCATTCAGTTTATTTCGTTTAAGCTCCCGGGTTAGTTGCTTCACACTGAGCTTGCTGCTGCAAAAGATCAAAACGCTTTTGAAATCTCTTTCTTTTAGCAGGAACAACACCAAAGGTATTTTCTGTGTGTCATACACCATAAATGCCTGCTGGATGATTTTTTCCGGCGGCTTACTGATGGAAATATTCACTTCTTCAGGGTTGTGCAGGATCTTCCTGGCCATTTCCCTTATTTTATGCGGCATGGTAGCCGAAAATAACAGGTTTTGCCGCTGAGGTGGCAGGTGATTGATGATGAACATGATGTCGTCGTAAAAGCCCATGTCGAGCATGCGATCGGCCTCATCGAGGACCAGGTACTTCAGTCCTTCAAATTTTACATAACCCATTTTAATATGAGCCATCATTTTACCCGGGGTGCAAACAACAATATCGGCGCCCATGCTCAGTGCCTTTTTTTCCTGTATGAATGCATTACCGTCGCCACCACCATATACTGCAATTGAGCTGATGTTGGTGAAATAGGAAAGCCCTTCAAGATGCTGGGCGATCTGGATGGCCAATTCCCGTGTAGGCACGATCACGAGTGCATTTATCGTATGTTGATCGTGTGTAGATGTAATAATTTTATGAATCAATGGCAACAGGAAAGCTGCTGTTTTACCAGTACCTGTTTGTGCAGATGCAATGATGTCTTTTCCTTCCAGTATGTGTGGGATTACTTGTTGCTGAACCGGGGTAGCTTCTTCGTAACCTGAGGCTTCAATGCCTTCCATAAGCCTGTTGTCGAATCCGAATTGTGTAAATTTCAAGGGTTTCTTTTATTTGTGTGAAGATAATGCATTTCAGCGTATCGCCTGCACAACCTGTAAACAGCAGTTGCAGGCGTGTTTTGCTTATCTTGCAGGCTAAATAAGGTGTATGGTAAAGGTTGGCGAATATAATCTGCTGAAAGTATTGCGGGCTGTAGATTTTGGGTTATACCTGGATGACGGTAATGAAGGCATTCTTTTACCCAAAAGATTTGTGCCGGCCGGGGCAAAGGAAGGCGATGAGATCAGAGTATTTGTATACCATGATGGAGAAGACAGGCTGATCGCAACCACGCAAACACCCAAAGGCATCCTGGGTGACATTGTAAAACTTCGTACAGTGAGTGTGACTCCCCAGGGCGCATTCCTGGATTGGGGATTGATGAAAGACATCTTCGTTCCTAAATCCAAACAGCAAACCACCATGATCCCTAATGGGGAATACCTGGTGAAAATTTACCTGGATGAACAAACCGGGCGTATAGCCGCCACCGAAAAGCTGGAGCCCTTTTTAAGCAATGACCATCTTACGGTGAAGGAACTTGACATTGTGCAACTGACTGTTTACCGGCGTACCGACATTGGGTATGTGGTGATCATCAATAATCAGCATACAGGTGTATTGCATTTTAACGAGATATACCGGAATATCACATCGGGAGACCAATTCACGGGGTTTATCAAAAAAATATATCCAGCCGATAATAAGATAGATGTATCAGCAGGCAAACCTGGATACAATCGTGTAGAAGATGAAGCTGAAAAAATTATGCGCCTCCTGGGAGAGAACAATGGTTACCTGCCCTATTACGACAAAAGCGACCCGGAAGATATTTATTCATTCTTCGGCATGAGTAAAAAAACCTTTAAGATGACCCTTGGCAACCTGTATAAACAAAAAAAGATCAGCCTTGAAAAAACAGGAATCAAACTGGCGGATAATTAACGATTACAAATTTTCAAAATTTACTTAGTAGCGTTTATACTATACAGTTACCATTTATTTTCCCTGGCAGAATTCCTCATTAATTTGTTTGAACCCAGCCTGGTCTTTGCGGATCAAATTGCCCTTCTGTGGAATTCAAACTGACGAAAATCATATCCAGCTTCCATGCATTGTGATTAATGTTACGAAACTACAAGCCGGCACAGGCTACTTTTACTTTATTCAATAAAGATTAAAAATGTAGTTATGGCTGTACATGAAATAGAAACACAATGGATGGGCAAAATGCAATTCAATGCATTGATCAATGGACATACCGTAGTAATGGATGCGCCCGAAAGATCGGGTGGAGAAGATGCCGGCCCGATTCCTAAACCCTTTGTATTGGCAGCCCTTTCGGGTTGTACGGGAATGGATATTGTTGCCCTGTTGCGTAAGTCGGGCAATGAAATTCAGGACATGAGTATACAGGTAACCGGAGAACTGAGCAAACAAGCGCCCATATCCTATGTGGCGATGCATATACGTTATACCATCCTGGCCGATGCAGGTATGCAGGAAGCTGTATTAACCGCCGTTACCGATTCGCAGGAAAAATACTGCGGGGTAAGCTATTTGTTGAAAAAAGCGATCCCGGTTACCTGGGAAATTATTTTCAACGGCCAGGTGATCTTTAATAACAAACCGGCTTTAGCTGCAGAAGTATAAACTCCATCAAACAGCTGCTATCCATTTAACTTTTGTGAACAGGGAGATCACAGGATAAGATTTTTTGATTTCATGATCATAATCATTTTATAAGTAACACTGGTTGCCCATCTTTGTGTTCGTGCAACTCTGGAAAAATATCATCAAACGTCCTTCTTAACTGATTGCCATCCCATGGCATAGCATTTTTCCATTTACTTTATTTCATTCCATAAAATTTTTTATGAACACCATCATAGAACCATTCAGGATAAAATCTGTAGAACCGATATATTTCAACACGAAAGAAGAGCGGCATGAAATTCTCAAAAAAGCATTTTATAATCTATTCCTCGTAAGATCAACCGATGTACTCATCGACCTGCTGACCGATAGCGGTACCAGTGCCATGAGCAGCCACCAATGGGCCGGCATCATGCGGGGAGATGAATCCTATGCTGGCAGCCCCAGTTTTTTCCGTTTCGAAAAAACGATTCAGCAACTCACCGGCATGCCAATTGTGATCCCAACCCACCAGGGAAGGGCCGCTGAAAAAATACTATTCAGTATACTCGGTGGCGAAGGTAAATACATCGTAAGCAATACTTTGTTTGATACAACCCGTGCCAATATTGAATTTTCGGGAGCCATTGGTATCGACCTCCTTTGCGAAGAAGGGAAGCATCCATCCATCCCGGCGCCATTCAAGGGAAACATGGATATAGAACTGTTGAAAAAGACCATCTCAGAAAAGGGCGCAGAAAACATATCCCTGTGCATCATAACGGTAACGAATAACTCCGGTGGAGGACAACCGGTGAGCATGCAGAATATCAGGGACATAAGAACTGTCTGCACAGCACATGGTATACCAATGTTCATCGATGCCTGCCGATTTGCAGAAAATGCATATTTCATCAAACTAAGGGAAGAAGGTTATGCAGACAAATCCATTCCTTCCATTGTACATGAATTATTTTCTTATGCGGATGGATGTACGATGAGTGCCAAGAAAGATGCCTTTGCCAATATAGGCGGATTCCTGGCCATGCATGATGAATTACTTGCGCAACAATGCAGGAACATGCTGATCCTGACAGAAGGATTTCCTACCTATGGCGGGCTGGCCGGCCGCGACCTCGAAGCCATTGCCATTGGATTAGAAGAAGTAATGGATGAACATTACCTGCAGTACCGCATCCGCAGCATTGAATACCTCACCCAGAAATTAATGCAGGCATCCGTTCCCGTTATGCAACCGGCAGGTGGACATGCTGTGTACCTCGATGCGAAAGCATTCCTGCCCCACATTCCTGCAGATCAGTATCCGGGCCAGGCTTTGGCTGGTGAACTGTATGTGCATGGGGGTATCCGCAGTGTTGAGATCGGGTCATTGATGTTTGGGAAATATGATTCCCTGCAACGACTCATCCCTGCGCCGCTTGAACTCGTGCGACTGGCCATTCCCCGCAGGGTATATACGCAAAGTCATATCGACTATGTGGCCGAAGTGATTATCGAAGTTTTTAATAACAGGCATCAGATCACCGGGCTGCGTATCACGGAAGAAGCTCCGGCACTCAGGCATTTCACAGCAAAGCTTTCCCCTATCCAATAATTTAAAATTAACTACAATGAAAAATATCAAACATAGCTGGGCCGAACCCTATAAAATAAAAATGGTTGAGCTGTTGAAAATGACAACAGCCCCTCAACGAAAAAAAGCCTTGCAGGTTGCAGGTTACAATACCTTCCTGTTGAAATCCGAAGACGTATATATTGATCTCCTTACCGACAGCGGAACTTCGGCTATGAGTGACCGTCAGTGGGCCGGCATGATGATGGGCGATGAAGCCTATGCCGGCAGCCGGAATTTTTACCACCTGGAAGAAGTAGTAAAGGAAACATACGGTTATAAATACCTGATACCAACCCACCAGGGCCGTGGCGCCGAAAATATACTATCAAAGATCCTGATCAAAAAAGGCGATATCATTCCTGGCAATATGTATTTTACTACTACCCGCCTGCACCAGGAACTGGCCGGTGGCAAGTTTGAAGACATCATCATTGATGAAGCCCATGATCCTGAAAACAATCACCCTTTCAAAGGAAATGTTGACCTGGAGAAACTGGATAAGCTTGTTAAAAAATATGGTGCCAAGAGAATTCCTTATGTGAGCATCGCTACCAGTGTGAACATGGCCGGCGGGCAACCCATCAGCATGAAAAACCTGAAAGACTTAAGAGCTTATACAAGGAAACACGGCATCCGCATCATTCATGATATGACAAGGGTTGCAGAGAATGCATACTTTATACAGGAAAGGGAAAAAGGTTATGATAAGAAAACGATCAGGTCCATCGTAAAAGAGATCTGTTCCTATACCGATGGTGCCACCATGAGTGCAAAGAAAGATGCGTTGGTTAATATCGGCGGCTTCCTGGCCATAAATGATTGGGATGTATTTGAAGAAGCCCGTAACATGGTAGTAGTGTATGAGGGATTGCATACCTATGGAGGATTAGCAGGAAGGGATATGGAAGCGATGGCCATAGGGATAGGCGAAAGCGTTAGTGATGATCATATCAGGGCCAGGGTTGGACAAGTGATCTACCTCGGAAATAAAATGATCGAATATGAGGTACCAATCGTAAAACCCATCGGCGGGCATGGCATCTTTGTGGATGCGAAGAAATTTTTACCGCATGTTCCGCAGGATCAATACCCGGCTCAAACCCTTGCTGCAGAGATCTATCTTGATTCAGGAGTAAGAACCATGGAAAGGGGAATTGTTTCTTCGGGCAGGAAACCCAATGGGGAAAATTATTATCCAAAACTGGAGTTGGTAAGATTCACCATTCCACGCAGGGTATACACACAGGCCCATATGGATGTGATCGCTGAATCGGCTGGCAGGGTTTATGAAAGAAGAAAATCAATCCAGGGTATGAAAATGGTCTATGAGCCCAAATACCTCCGATTCTTCCAGGCTAAGTTTGAGAAATTGTAATTCGCATATATGAATCACGCATGAACGGCCGGCTCTTCCACAAGAGAGCTGGCTTTTTTTATGCCCGCTATATTCCCTGTTAAACTGTATTGACTGGCCATTTGATCCAATGTCAATCTTTCACATTCAAGATCCTGTAAAAACTTTTCACGGTGAGGTATATGCGATGTATTCAACATTACATAATAATCAATTCCGCTTTGCAGATTAGTATAAAAGCCCTGGAAATATTTCAGTCGTTTATCAAACTGGGCACTTTGTAAATCGGCCTGCAATTGTTCCTCAAGATATTTAACGTATAAACGCAATTCGGCAATGAACATATGCGGCCTGTTTTGATTGGTCATAATATTGGTACGGCCATAGATATGATCTGTCATGGTTTGCAGGGAAACGATCTTTGTGAAATTGGCAATATTGGGTCCGGGGCAGATTGTGACCGAAGGCAGGTTTTTAACAAACACCTGTTGATACTGAATGGCAGCTGAGTTACTCAATCCTATGCAAAGACATTCCTTTTCCAATACCTCTTTCAATAACCGGTCATATTCAGCTTCCGGTAATTGCCGGGCCTGTAATGAAGCGATCTTCAACTGCTGGTATTTGCGGGATGCGGTACAAATGGGTTCTTTGGTAAATTCTGTATTGAAGCCCAGGAACTTTTCGGTACAAGGGCTGCCAGGTTTGCCTTGCAGGACCCTTTGTTGCCGTTCTATATCAGCACTTGTTTCTTTGAGATAATGGAATCTAACGCCCAGGGGTGAACGATGACTTAATACCACATCGCTTTCTTTAGCGGCACTCAACAAAGCAAGTGTTTTCTCATCCACCGTCGTGGCTTCGGGCACCAGGAGGAACGGAGTTCCCCAACCGGCTGAATCAACCTCATAATAATGAAGTAACAATTCATTTTCTTCAAAAGTTCCTATACCGCCTTGAGCCGAAATTCTTATGGAAGGCGGATATTTGAACTGCTTGCTGGCTTTCTGAAATAGTGCCGCATTGTATAATTCAAACAAGGTATCGGTAAGTTC
>ERZ795056.758-NODE-758-length-39638-cov-14.062274_pt1 | contig 39638 bp, 35 predicted proteins | sample MGYA00375140_ERZ795056 | MGnify/ENA primary metagenome ERZ795056 (study PRJEB30185, sample SAMN05720227) | activated sludge metagenome | isolation source: Anaerobic digester | place: USA | collected 2015-03-09 ...
CCAGAATGAGTGGTGGGTCCTGACAGATTCGAACTGTCGACCTACGGATTAAGAGAGCAGGAAATCACCTGTTTTCAACGTCCTGCCCACGGCTTACAGACACACGCACCACGTAACCGGGTGCCATGCGTAGCCCAAAAAAGCTGTCAGAAGCTACGAAAAGGCTACGTTATGTCTGGACATGATCTACTACCGTCTAATGCCGAGGTTACTGCGCTACTAGCGCGCATTCCGGCCTGGTTGGGGCCATTTATCAATTGGGGAACACACTTTGCGCGACAAAATGCGTCTTGGCTGCCGCGCCCACTTCGCATGGCACCATTGCAATTTGCCACCTGCCTCCTGACCCTGTATGTGAGAAAGTTGCTTTAAAAGCCAACACCTAGCTTGTCCACAAAATCCACAGGCCGAAGGCCCGGCGACCCCCCTGCGTTTCACACGCAGGAGGGGTGGGAGCCGGGGTACCTGTGGAGGCTTGTGGTCAAGCCGTTTACCATAGGGCCAGTTCGGCTTTGCCGCGATAGCAGACATTCAACCAATCCCATGTATCCTTGACTCGTCACGCAAATAAGAAGCCTGCAATGCGCAATCGACCATAAGCGAACACGATGCGAAAGTGACGTTGCCAGGCACTTGGAGCAATTGGGAGGAATCTATGAATCTGCGCTTACTAGCTATCGCGGCATTGGCTGTCGCCGTGGTCGTCGCTTGCATACCCGAGTACACATTCTACAAACCAGAGAATTTTCGACAGGCTTGCAAAGATGCGCATACTCGCTTTTACAGACCGCCATCATCTCCGGTCCGGTCCGTACTTTGGAAGCAAGAGCCCGAGCAGGCACGTAGTGTCACTTTCCACGGCTATGTCATTGATGGCAACCAGCGGCTGAAATGGGCCGGTACGGTCACTGACGGCTGGCAGCCTTTTCTGTCGTACCACGTGCCAGTTTACAAACCATTTCAGCAGTCATATAAAGAACGTGAAGCCGGAATTCCTGCATCGGGGTTTTCTCGAGACTACAGAAATGAAGTTGGGACATTCATTGTCCCTGCATCCTTCGACGTGCAAGTGACGTACACGATAGGGCCTGAATCTTCATTAAATGGGGCCGGTCGGTCGATGCCCATGGCGAAGCACTCACTTGAAGTTACTGACCTTCGAACTGGCGAGCGACTGGCCGAAATGATTTACGTAATTGATAGGGCACGAAGCCTTGCTTGCGGCGAGAACATCCCGGGACAAGTGAATATGGATGTCTTCGTTCTTCAAGCAACGAATCTCATTCAGAACGTAGTTCAGCATCCAAAGAGTTGGGTCGCGCCGAAGATTCAATATGAACCCTAATTCCAACGGCTTCTAATGTCTGCTGAGGGCTCCAGACATTCGCCTATGACCGCATTCAGCCCGTTGCTGACATGCAGCACAGCACTTGACAGTAATTCCGTCAATTGAGTACATTTCCTCTACGCGACAGCCTTAAATTATCAAAGGCAAAATTCTGGTCCCGCGTGGACCGCCCTTTAAGAGGGTTACGGCAACTAGCTGGTTGATGCCGTAGGAGCCATACACACACATACAGACGCAACCGCATCTGTCGCGAATTCCCAACCTATGGAGTTCGTATGTGTGTTGCACCTTCGGGGGCAGAGCCGCCCCAGTTTTCTCATCGTTCTAAGACACCTGGCACGCTAAAGGCGCTGGAGGGGCCCCCTCTTGGGGGGTACGCCAGCGCCGCAGGCGCGGGGCTTGTCCCATCTAATACAACTGCTCAGCATGTTGTAAATCTCTCACCGTCAGCGGTGGCTGAGCGCCGAGTCGACCGCCTTAAACGGTCCGTCTGGGCTTCCGGTCACCTTCATGGCATGGCCGAAAAAGGCTTCCGTCCTGGCGTTCCGTGGTTCGTCACTTTGACTTACGCCAAAGCGGAGGATTGGCACAAAACCCACCTTTCTGCTGCGGTCAAACGCTTTCGAAACTGGTGCCGATCACATCGCGTGCCCTGCCGATACACGTGGGTTGGTGAAATTCAACCAAAGCGACTTGAACGGACAGGTGATGCAGTCGTCCATTACCACTTGCTCGCATGGCTGCCCGTAGGGATGCGGATGCCGTTCTGGGACAAAGACGCCAAACTCGCCAGCGGCAAAGTAACAACTGCGTTTTGGACACACGGCATGGCGCAGACAGAGATCGCCAAAAGCGGCGTCGGCTATCTCATGAAGTACCTCTCCAAACTTGGAGAACTCACAAGATTTCCAAAAGGCCTTCGCCTGTACGGGGTTGGTGGTCTTTGTGATTTGGGACGCAAGGTCCGCGCTTGGTACAACCTCCCCGAATGGGTGAAACGCTCATACGGTGTCGGTGAAGTTTTCAGAAAGAGTTCGTCGCTCATTGCTCGTGCAACTGGAGAAATTCTTGAACCGGCTTACAAGGTCTCCCGAATCCCATCGGGACTGCTCCTAACAGCGCTGCGAGAGCTACCACCACGATTTCATGATGGCGCCTATTCGAGCTGGCCTGCGGCATGAACTCGCGCACTCTCGATGTCATTGAAGCGGCCCAGCTGCTTCGAATTCATCCACAAACACTCAAGACACGTGCCCGCGCCGGTTTGATACCTGGCTGCAAGGTGGGCAAGTCGTGGGTTTTCGTGGAATCCCTTTTGATCGAGTACTTGGTGGCACAATCGTTCTCGCGTGTGTCTGTAGCCGGTACTCAGGAAAGAACTGAATGTCGCTCTACAGAAGAAAAGACTCCCCGTACTGGTGGGTCAAACTTTCGCCAATCCGTGGCGAATCAGGCCCTCTACAGGTCAGTACTGGGACTGCCGAAAAGCGTAAAGCTGCCGAATTCCACGACCGGCTGAAGGTTGAACGCTGGGAGCAAGACAAGCTCGGCGCAAAGCCTCGGCGGACGTGGGAAGAAGCCGTTTTGAAATTCCTTGGGGAAACCACCCACAAGCGGACGCATAGCCGCGACAAGTCCATTCTTCGCTGGCTGGACTCCGTCTTGGGTGGCAAGTACCTTGACGAGATCGACCGGACTTTGATCGACCATATCAAGTCGTCACGAGCCAAGATAGCCACTCAAAGCACAGCTAATCGTTACTTGGCTGTCATTCGCACGGTGTTGCGCAAAGCCTGCCACGAGTGGGAATGGGTTGACCGGGTGCCCAAAGTCTCCCTTTTCCGGGAGAAAGACGGCCGGATTCGATCGCTGTCCCCTTGCGAATTCTCGAAGCTCCACTCGGAGCTACCGCCGCACCTGGCTGATATGGCGCTGTTTTCCGTCGCTACTGGTTTGCGTCAGGCCAATGTGAGCCAGTTGGAATGGACACAGGTGAACCTTGATCTGAACCACGCAATCATCCCCCCTGAAAAGCACAAAAACGGCAGGCCACATCCCGTTCCGCTGAATGAGGCTGCATTGGAGGTGCTCAAAAGAAAGGCCGGCGAGCACCCAACTCACGTTTTCACGTTCCGGGGTAAGCCCGTCACTCAGGTATCAACCAAGGCATGGCGGGATGCCCTAAAACGGGCTGGAATCGATAATTTCCGCTGGCATGACCTCAGGCACACGTTTGCCACGTGGCACCGTCAGGCAGGCACGCCGACCCACGAATTGCAGCGTTTGGGGGGCTGGAAGACACTTTCGATGGTCGAGAGGTACGCTCACGTAGCGCCCGAAGGCTTGCAAATTGCTGCAAGTCGGCTCGATAATGCACTCCGAAGCTACGCTATGGCTACGCTCGAAGAAAAGGGAAACAGACCATGACAGCCTGTTTCCCTCTGGAACGAGTGGTGGGTCCTGACAGATTCGAACTGTCGACCTACGGATTAAGAGTCCGCTGCTCTACCAACTGAGCTAAGAACCCACTTGTATTGCCAAACAAGAAAGGCCTGAATTTTCGCTCAGGCCTTCGTAAACTGGTGGGATGTGCGGGGGTCGAACCCACGACAAACGGATTAAAAGTCCGCTGCTCTACCAACTGAGCTAACATCCCCTCACGGCCTCACAGCATGACCTGCTACCCCGATTGCAGCCTGATGTTTACCATGCTGCAAAGCCTTAAATTATAGCGTTATTTTTGAGATGCCTTTAGACTGACTTGAAATTTTATCTAATAGCCACCCAGCCGCACACTGACCAAACGTGGCGGTCACGCTGACAACAGATCCATATCCATGGCAATTGAGTGAACCGTCACCCTCCACGGCACAAGAGGCGTCTGGCGGCATGACCGCTTCACGACTGAAAACACAGGACACACCGATCACTTTACCTTCACGCGCCGCACCAAACTCTTTTCGTAGGCGATACCGCATTTGCGCCAGCAGCGGATCATGTGTTGTTCGGCTCAGATCCTCGATATCAACCAAGTGCGCCAGCCTCTTGCCACCAGCTGCGCCAACGGAGATAAGTAACTTGTCTGTTCGCATAGCCCACGCGGCCATGGCCACCTTCGCCTTGACTTGATCGCAGGCATCAATAATGCCATCCACCCCCTGAGGCAGCAGGCCAGGCCAGTTGTCAGGTTCGACAAACTCTTCGATACAGATAACTCGGCAGTCAGGGTTAATTTGTGCGATGCGGTCTCGCATCGCCAGCACCTTGGCCTGACCCAGCGTAGATTCAAGCGCATGTACCTGTCTATTGATATTCGATTCGGAAACGTGGTCGAGATCGATCAGGGTTAACTGGTTGACGCCACTGCGGGCCAATGCTTCAGCAGCCCAGGAACCTACACCTCCAACGCCCACCACGGCTACGTGCGCAGAACGTATGGCAAGGGCGCCCGACATGCCGTACAGGCGCTCCAGTCCACCAAAACGTCGATTAATAACCTCCGTCATGAATCAGGCAACCTGTTCCAGCCGCCATATTTGGTACTTCAAACCAGCCACAGCCCCTGCAGATATTGCGGAAACAGCTACAAAACTAGTAGCATGCAGAGTCGAAATGCCGCTCAACCCCTGACCCACGGTGCACCCCAGTGCCGTGACACCACCAATCCCCATCAGGATGGCCCCAACCAAATGGTTCGCCAAATCCTCAATTCCGCCAAAGCCTTCCCAGCGAAATGTTTTAGTACTGATCGCACTGGCGGCAGAGCCCGCAATGACACCCAATACCGAAACGACCGAGAAAGTCAGCACCTTGCTCTTGTCACTGAACAACATTAACCAATCCAGGGTGTAAGCGATGGGCGCAACAAAGCTCATCGCTTCTATTTTTCCGGTGTTAGTTGTCAGATAGACTTCTTCAAGTGTTTCTGGATGCTCAGCCAAGTGGCCCATGTGACCACTAATCCACCACATGGCCACGACTACCAATCCCAGTCCCAGCCCAGCGAGCAGATTGTCAATACGAATGAAATCTCTCCCGAGCAAAGCCCAGATCACCAGAAAACCACCTAAAACGACGGACGCAAGAAGTCCGGCGACAACTGGCGCGATACCGAACCATGCCGCGAGACCGTGCGCCAACGTAGCATTAAACGGAAACTCCACTGCGATCTGGTCAACCGTTGCAACCCGCAAAACCGCGGTCACTCCTTTGAGAGTGGCAAAACCGGTGACGCCCATCACGATCATTACCACCAGAGACTTGAGGCTGCCGCCGCCAATTCGCGCGAGTGTCTTGCTACCACAACCGGACGCCAACACCATGCCAAATCCGAACAAGCCACCCCCTACAAGAGCCGACAACCAAAGCCAGCGATTTGACGCGTACAGTGTTTTTGCAGGATCGATTTGACCTGTATAGGCTAGAGTGGCAAACCCGATCATCGTCACACCCACGGCCAAACCCCATTGCCTCATGCGAGTCCAGTCCTGCATGTTGACAACGTCACTGACTGCACCCATGGTACAAAAATGCGTTCGCTGGACGATCACACCGAACACGACAGACAGAGCAAATGACCACAACAACACCTGGTTGCTGAGGGAGGAAAGTTCGGAGGATTGCATTGCCCGATTTTACGGGCATCCCGTCACTTGAGGCGGCTCAAGCGCTCTTTGGCGGTTGCCGCTGCTTCAGACTGCGGATACGCTTTTATCAGGTCACCCAAGGTTTTTCTTGCCGACTTGACATCCTTGAGCTCGATCTGACAGTTTGCTAACGAGAGGGCTGCTTCAGGTGCACGCAAATGATCAGGAGCCAACGAAATTACTTCGCGGAAGTTGACAATAGCCTCTTTGTAGTCCCGGGTTGCATACTGCGCATTGCCAAGCCAGAACAGTGCAGACGGTGCATGGCCTCCACGAGGAAATCGCTGCAAAAAACCCACGAATGCCGTCTGAGCGGTAGCAAAATCACCTTTGCGGAATACGGCCAGAGCTTCGTCATATTCGCGCTTCTCGGCAGGGTCAGCCATGAAATCACGCCCATCAACTGTGACCTTCACCGGCTCCAGTTTTCGCAAGCGCTCCTCCATCCCTTGATCAGCATCTTTCTGCATACGCTGGAGTTCAGAGACTTCCCGGGCAAGGCGTTCATTCAGCCCACGCTGGTTAGCCAAATCGGCGCGTAATATCTCAATCTGGTTTTGCAATTCAATCAAACTGCGACGCACCTGCGCGCTATCTTCACTGGTCTTGCGCCCCTCCTCCGCCAGCCGCGTATTCAGCCTCTGCTCAGACTCAACCCGCGAGGCCTCAATGCGCTGACGCAAATCCAGAATGGCTTTGCGCGCCTCATCATCATCGAACAGGCCAGCCTGGGAAACACTTAACCCAAAACTGGCCAGCAACAGGATGACAAAACGGACAGAGAAACTCATCTCAACGGTACGAAATCTCAGCCCGGCGATTCCTGGCCAGTGCGGCCTCGTCGCTGCCCTGTGCGGCCGGCTTTTCTTTGCCAAAACTCACGGCTTCAATCTGGCCATCAGCGACACCCAACAAGCCCATCGCTTTGCGAACGGCCTCAGCGCGTTTTTGCCCCAAAGCAAGGTTGTACTCACGACCGCCGCGCTCATCGGTATGACCCTCAATCGCGACCTTGCGGTTCTTGTCGGCCTTGATAACGCGCGAATGCGCTTCAATAATCGCTTGATATTCGGGCTTGACGACAAAGCTATCGTAGTCAAAGTAAACGACACGTGGTCCAGCAGCATTAATTGCGTCTTGACCGGCCTTGTTCAGATCAATACCCGTCACCGCGCTTTTTGCCGCATTTTGACCATCGACCCCTGACTGAGACGTCGGCGTACCGGACTTATCCTCGACGGGAACATTGTCCAGCTTGACAGAGGACCCGCAACCGGCCATCAAAGCCGCAACGCCTGCGACCAACAAAATTCTTCGCATCAATTCACTCCTGAAAGATCATGGTTTTTGAAACGGACCCCAATCGGGTTCACGGATATCGCCGCCCTGGCCGCCCAAACGGGCCTTGATTTTCCCATCCAGAGTCGTCGTCATTAACGCCTCTTTGCCCTGTTGCTGGGTTGCGTAAACAATCAGGCGGCCATTGGGTGCAAAACTCGGGCTTTCATCAGCGGTGGTATCAGTTATCGCTGCTGTCAGGCCGGTCCCAAGCTCCATAACGTGAAGCTTGAATGCGCCATTGACGCGTGAAATATAGGCCAACCAACGCCCATCTGGGCTAATGGCTGGTGAAATGTTGTAACCACCGGTAAACGTCACGCGCTCAACATTGCCACCTGCCGCTGCGGTTTTGTATATCTGGGGTGCGCCCCCCCTGTCGCTGACAAAGAAAATAGTTTTCCCGTCGGGGGAGTAAGCAGGTTCTGTATCAATGCCGCTTGACTGGATGAGTCGGCGCGGTTCACCACCGTTGGCGTCAATGGTGTATAGCTGCGAGCCTCCGTCACGGCTGAGCGTCACCGCCAGTGTACGGCCGTCCGGTGCCCACACCGGGGCGCTGTTGGAGCCCCGGAAGTTAGCAATCAAGCGACGTTTACCGCTGGCCACATCGTGCGCATAGACAACTGGCTTGCGTGATTCAAACGATACATAGGCCAATTGGGCGCCGCTGGGTGACCAGGCTGGCGAAATAATAGGCTCAGGGCTGGTGAGCGCGGTTTGGGCATTTTCACCGTCTGAATCTGCGACCCAGAGGTTGTAGCGCTGTGCCGCCTTGGTAATGTAGGCAACGCGAGTTGAAAAAATACCCTTCTCGCCTGTGAGCTTCTCGTAAATGATGTCCGAGATACGATGGGCAGCCAATCGTAGGTCACCTTGGGGAACAGGGAAACTTTGCCCACCCAGATCCTGGCCTTGTGCCTTGACAACATCCCACAACCGGAAACGCACGTCATATCGGCCATCAACCAGACGGGTAACACTGCCCGTCACCAGTGAATCGGCCCCTTTTTGCCGCCACACAGAAGCATCCAGCCGCGCCACTTCGTCGATAACCGAAGTCGTAGCATCTATATTGCGAAATTGCCCGCTGCGTTCCAGATCTGCCCGAATGATGGCTGCAATCTTTTGAGGAGCTGTGTCATCACCGCGGAAAGTTGCGATGGCAATCGGCAACTGGGTCAGGCCAACACCCGACACCTCCACGCGAAACTGCGCCCAAGCAGACAGACTGGAAACCAGCACAACGCCCATCAACATACGTTTCAGGTTTCTGACTGACAGGTGGGATAAACGACTAATCATCTTGACTGAAAAACCTCGCTGATAAAAATCAGATTGAAACCAGTTAAGCAGGAGCGTAACACGTGACCAACCATACTCCGCTCCGAACATGTCCGTGGTCAACCGTGTGGACGAACACACGATAATAGGCCAATTCAAAATCCGATCAGGACTCATGCTGAAAGTTCCATCTACGTTACCGGCAAGCCTGTTCCAGAGAATGGCGCGCCTGTGGCCTTATTTTGGACGCCCTGCATCTGTGTGGGCTTTGGCCGTAGCGGGAACCCTCGTCATGGCGCTGACCGAACCGCTTATCCCCGCGCTGTTGCAACCGCTGCTGGACCGCGGATTCCAGCAAGGTTCGTTGCAGCTTTGGGTCGTTCCAGCATCACTGATCTTACTGTTTGCAGTGCGCGGCATCAGCAGCTTTGTGACGCAACTGGCCATGACCCGGATCAGCAGCCAGGGCCTTCTGGTCCTTCGCAAGGCAATGTTCGAGAAATTGCTGGGTGCCCGCATGTCGCTATTCGCCGACAAGAATTCCAGCGCGCTGGCCAACACCATCGTTTACGAAGTTCAAACCGGTTCGGGGCTGATGGTCAGCGCACTGATGGTAACGGCCCGTAGCTCGTTAACGCTGATGGCGCTGGTAGGCTACCTGATGTATCTGAACTGGAAGCTCACGCTGATCGTTGCGTGTCTTTTTCCGGCGGTGGCTTATGTGATGCGGACCCTGTCGAAGCGACTGTTCCGGGTAACCCGCGATAGCCAGAATGCCACCGACCAGCTGGCCTATGTGGTTGAAGAAAATGTGCTGGCTCATCGAGACATACGGCTCCATGCTGCGCAGACCTCTCAGGCCATCCGCTTCTTCCAGCTTGGAGAAGTGCTGCGGCGTCTATCCATGAAATCCACCGCGGCTTCAGCGGCAATGACCCCGCTCACCCAACTGCTGGCTGCTGTTGCCTTATCTGCCGTGCTCACCGTGGCACTCATACAGAGTGCCGACCGTGCCACCTCGGTTGGGAGTTTCGTGGCCTTCGTCACTGCCATGCTGATGCTGATTGCCCCTCTGAAGCAACTTTCAGAGGTAGCCAACACCCTCACGCGTGGCCTGGCAGCCATGGAGCGTGGACTGGATTTGATGTCTCTCACACCGGACGAGTCTGGCGGCAACTTCGCAACTGCCAGAGCCCGTGGAGACATCCATTTCGAGCTGGTTTCCGTCACCTATGGTGATAGCCCTGCACCGGCTCTGGACAAGGTATCACTGGATGTCAAGGCAGGTGAGACCGTTGCGCTTGTGGGCTCATCGGGGTCAGGCAAGAGCACATTGGTGAATCTTTTGCCAAGGTTTGTAGATCTCAATTCGGGAACCATCAAACTGGATGGGCATGACCTGCGGGAATGGGACCTCGTCTCCCTTCGATTACAGTTTGCACTTGTCAGCCAGCATGTACTCATGCTCAATGACTCCATCGCGGCAAACATCGCGCTGGGGCAAATGATTGATCGCGACAAGGTAAAGCACTGTCTGGACGCTGCCAACCTGGGCAGCTTTATTGGCGAACTTCCAAAGGGCATGGATACCTTGGTAGGTCACAACGCAATGCAGTTATCTGGCGGACAGCGCCAGCGCCTGGCTATTGCCCGGGCGCTTTATAAGGACGCACCCATACTGATTCTGGACGAAGCCACGTCCGCACTGGATACAGAATCGGAACGCTCAGTTCAGGAGGCCCTTGCCAGACTGATGCAGCAACGCACAACATTGGTCATCGCACATCGTCTTTCGACCGTACAGCATGCCGACCGCATCGTTGTGATGGAGGCTGGGCGCGTTGTAGAGATGGGCACGCACATCGAACTAATTGAATTGGACGGAGCGTATTCCCGCCTCTACCGCCTGGGCTTGCCCTCCAGCGGCTAACGCCGACCTGCCATCAGCTACAGCAACACAATGTCGTATTGATCCTGGCCCATGGCACCCTCACTCTGCAGAGAAACGGGCTTGCCGATGAATTCGCTCAGACCAGCCAGATGCTGGCTTTCCTCATCCAGAAAAAGTTCAATGACTTTCGGTGACGCTACTACCCGAAACTCTTTGGGATCGAACTGTCGCGCCTCACGCAGAATTTCCCGAAAAATATCGTAGGCCACGCTGCGGGCAGTTTTCACGATGCCTTTGCCTTCACAGGCGGCACAGGGTTCGCACAGCATATGCGCCAGCGACTCCCTGGTACGTTTACGCGTCATCTCCACCAGACCAAGTTGTGAAAATCCGCCCGCCATGGTTTTCACGCGGTCACGCGCGAGTTGCTTGCGAAACTCAGCCAACACCGATTCGCGGTGGTCCTCGCGGCCCATATCAATGAAATCAACAATGATGATGCCGCCCAGATTGCGCAAACGCAATTGCCGCGCAATTGTCTGAGCGGCTTCCAGATTGGTCCGAAAGATGGTGTCGTCAAAATTACGCGCGCCAACGAACCCCCCGGTGTTGACATCTACCGTTGTCAGCGCTTCCGTTTGGTCAACGATCAGATATCCGCCTGATTTCAGTTCAACACGCCGTCCCAGCGCTTTGGCAATATCATCATCGATTGAATACAGGTCAAAAATGGGCCGCTCGCCTTTGTAAAGCTGCAGTTTTGCGGCTGCAGCAGGCATGAATTCCATGCCAAAACTCTGGAGCGCTTCATACTGTTCGCGTGAATCCACTTTGATCGATTGGGTGGATTCGCCTGCGAGGTCACGCAGAACTCGTTGCAGCAAACTCAAGTCCTGATGCAGGATAGATAACGGTGGCAGCCGGACCGATGCGTCCTTGATCCGGGCCCAAGCCTTGCGCAGGTAACTCAGGTCATCGGAAAGTTCGGCATCACTGGCATCTTCACCATTGGTGCGCAAGATGAACCCGCCCCCCTCGGAGCCGGCTAGTTGCTGTAGTCGCGCCCGAAGTTCATCACGCTGGCTGGACGGAATCTTCTGCGACACGCCAATGTGGTCATCCTGCGGCAAAAACACCAGAAAACGTCCCGCGATACTGATTTGTGTCGACAAGCGTGCGCCTTTGGTCCCTATAGGATCCTTGATCACCTGCACTGTCAACGCTTGACCCTCAAATACCTGCCGTTCAATAGGAATCTGCGGTTGGGTATTCCGGGCAATGCCGGGCGGTTCCCCGTCCGGCTGTCGGTGCCACACATCGGCCACATGCAAAAACGCGGCACGTTCCAGACCAATATCGATGAAGGCCGACTGCATACCCGGCAACACACGAACTACTTTGCCCAGGTACACATTGCCAACCAATCCACGCTCCAGCGTTCGCTCGACATGCAGCTCTTGCAACGAGCCGTTTTCAACGACGGCAACTCGGGTTTCCTGGGGTGACCAGTTGATGAGAATGTCTTCTTGCATGGTGTGTGTAGTGTGAAAACGAACCCGTCAGGGCTTGAAGCCGAAGCGGGCCAATAACTGTGCCGTCTCAAACATTGGTAACCCCATGATGCCAGAGTAGCTGCCGGCAATCGTTGAAATAAACGCAGCTGCCCGGCCCTGCACCGCATAGGCACCCGCCTTGCCCATCGGTTCTCCGGATGCCACATATTCGCGAATCTGGTGCGCCCCCGTCGAGGAGAAAGTCACCCGCGACACGCTCAGCGACTGTTCACGCCGCTTTCCCTGCCCCATCGCGACAGCAGTCAGGACGCGATGCGTTTTGCCTGACAGTTCAGCCAGCATGCGCTGCGCATCAGCGGCATCTGCCGGTTTGCCGTAAATCGTTCTTCCCAGGGCCACCGTGGTGTCGGCGCACAGCACAGGCGCCACTGGCAGCCCGCGACGTTTGAGGCGTTTCAACGCGGCTTCAAGTTTCAGCCGTGTTACGCGCTGCACATAGCTGGCAGGCGCTTCATTCGGCAAAATCACTTCCAAGCTTTCCGCGTCTTCCATGGCGTCGGCCAGCAGCAGTTCGTACCGGATGCCAAGCTGCTCCAGCAGTTGACCACGGCGCGGGCTTTGGGAGGCGAGATAGATAAAGTCGCTCACACGAATTACTCGCGGTGATAGGGGTGATTGGCATTGATCGACCAGGCCCGGTAAAGCTGCTCGACAAGCAGTACGCGCGCAAAGGCGTGCGGCAGGGTCATGTCAGAAAGGCGGATGCGCTCGTGCGCCGCACTTCTGAAAGCCGGGTCCAGCCCGTCAGGCCCACCAATGACCAAGGCCACGTCGTCGCTCTCCAGTTGCCAGGTTTTCAGGCGCTTGGCGAGTGCGGCAGTTGTGAGTGTCTCGCCCCGTTCGTCTAGCGCGACGATGCGGGACCCTTTGGCAATGGCACCTTCGATCCGCGCCCGTTCTGCGGCATGGAGCGTTTCCAGCGTTTTGGAGCCCCGTGGCTCGGTCTTGACGGTCTTCAGCTCCACGCGGAGCTCATGAGGGAACCGCTTGGCATAGTCGTCCCAGGCGGTTTGCGCCCAGTCGGGAACACGCTGGCCAACCGCAACTATGACCAGCTTCACAGCCAGTACATCAGGCTTTGCGGGAAGCCGCTTTTTTGGCAGGCGCTTTTTTTGCTGGCGCCTTGGCGGCAGTCTTGGCAGCTGATTTTGCCGGGGCTTTCACCACCACGGTTTTCACTGGAGTCCGGGTGCTTTTGGCAGGTGCTTTGGTAACAGTTGTTTTAGCTGCTGGCTTGACGCCCGTCTTGGCCGCAGGTTTACGGGTTTTGGGCTTGGGTGGGTTCAATTCCAGCGCACCCTTCTTGGCAGCACTGGATCGCTTGATATTGGGCAATCCTTTGGCGGCAGGGGCTGCGGGGGCCGACTCGGCTTTCACCAGCGGTTTGGCCGTGCCAAACTTGAGACGTACCGGCTTTTCGCCCCACAGCTCTTCCAAATGGTAATAGGTGCGAAAGTTGGGCTGCATGATGTGCACCACGGCCTGCCCGCAGTCCACGATGATCCACTCCCCATTGCCCTCGCCTTCCATGCGAGGCTTGGCAAACCCGGCGTCACGCACGGCATCGCGCACACTGGTCGCCAGCGCCTTGGTTTGTCGGTTCGACGTGCCGGAGGCGACGATGACCCGCTCAAAGAGGGCGGAGAGGTGTTCCGTGTCAAAGACCTGGATGTCTTGCGCCTTCACGTCCTCCAGACCATCCACGATGGCCCGCTGAAGTTTCTGGATATCTTTTTTGGCAACGGTTTCAGTAGTCATCAGGCAGTTTGGTAGAGGTGATGTTGATCAATATAACGCGCAACCGGCTCGCCAACCAGAGGGACAACGCCCTGATGGCTGGCAATCCGGGACCGGATATCGGTTGCGCTGACGGAAAGCAGGGGCATCTGCAACATGCAAAAACGTGATTTCCACGCTTTTGGGGCAATAAATTGGCCCTCAGCCCTAGCGGAATATGTGCGAGTAGCTACACAAATTATAGCAAGTTTGGGAATCTCCTCCCATTCGTGCCAGGTGGTCAATGCGCGAGCCTGATCTTCGCCGATCACCAGGAACAATTCTGCCCCGGGTTGTTCCAGCTGAATCTCACGCAGCGAGTCCACCGTGTAGCTCGGGCCGTTGCGCCGGGTTTCCCGTGTATCCAGCACCACACGCTCCAGGCCAGCGAATGCCAGATTGGCCATGGCCAGCCGATGCTCAACGGGGCTCAGCGTGCGGGTTTTGTGCCAGGCATGGCCGGTCGGCAGTACCCGCAGCTCGTCCAGCGCCAGTTGGCTTACAGCGGCGTTCACCAGCGCCACATGGGCAACGTGCGGTGGATCAAAAGCGCCGCCGAACAGGCCCACCCGGCGAGGAGCTGCCGAGATAGTCACACCCAATCCCGGCGCGGCAAGAACCGGGTGTACAGCTCAGCTTCAGGTGAACCGGTGTCTGGCACGTTCTGGTACGACCAGCTTGCCAGCGGTGGCATTGAGAGCAGGATGGATTCGGTTCGCCCACCTGACTGAAGCCCGAAATGGGTGCCACGATCCCACACCAGGTTGAATTCAACGTAGCGCCCGCGACGGTACAGCTGGAAATTGCGCTCACGCTCTCCGTAAACCGTGTCTCTTCTGCGATTCAGAATGGGCAGGTAAGCGTCCAGGAAGGCATCACCGACCGAGCGCACCATCGCAAAACCACCTTCAAAACCCAGCTCGGAAAAATCATCGAAGAACACACCGCCAATGCCGCGCGGCTCCTGGCGATGCTTCAGGTAGAAATACTCGTCACACCAGGTTTTGAAACGAGGGTATTTGTCAGCACCCGATGGGTCCAGCGCGGCCTTGCAGGTGGCGTGGAAATGCTTCGCGTCGTCTTCAAATCCATAAAACGGGGTGAGATCCATGCCACCACCAAACCAGCAGACCTCGCGTCCCTGCTGGTCGGTTGCCGCCAGCATGCGCACATTCATGTGCACGGTCGGCACGTACGGGTTGCGGGGATGAAACACCAGCGACACACCCATGGCCTCAAACGGCGCTCCCTGAAGCTCTGGGCGGTGCTGGGTGGCCGAGGGGGGCAACTTGGGGCCCGTAACATGCGAAAAGCCACACCCTGCCCGCTCAAATACGGGGCCGTCTTCCAGAATCAGTGTGATGCCGTTGCCCTGTAAGGCCTCGCCGGGGCCTTTGGTCCACGCATCTACTCGAAAGTCAGTTCCATCAGCGTGCGCAATCGCTGCCGTGATGCGGCTTTGCAAACCAACAAGGTATTCGCGGACCAGCGGAACGCGGGACTGTTGAGTCTGCTGACTGGCGGTAAGGGTCATTTCTTCTTCACAATCGTTTCTGTACGAGGTACTGACGCATCCAGTAGCCGAATAGGTGACGTATTGCCGGGGACTCGACCTTCCACGCCGTCGTAAGCCTGGGCAATACGGAAGAAATCGATGGCCGGGTCACCCGACAACTTGATGAAGTCCCGAACCACCACCTTGCGCTGACCATAGTCCAGACGAACCAGACCCACCGGCACACCCGCCTGCACCGCCGCATGATAGAACCCGCTGCGCCAGCCCGGGTTGGCCTTTCTGGAACCCTCTGGCGCCAAGCCTAACCAGAAGTACTGCCCAGTTTCGCGCCTGTCGCGCATCAACTGCGCCATTTGCCCGACCACCCCATTTGGAGAAGACCGGTCTACGGGAACGCCACCCACCCACCGCAGCCAGCGCCCGAAAAGCGGAATCTTGAACAAGGTGGATTTTCCCCAGAATTGCACCTGAACACCCAGCGACCATTTGGCCAGGATCATGACGATGAAGTCCCAGTTGCTGGTGTGGGGATACACCACCAGAACGCCCTGTGGAACGGGTAAACCATCAAATTCCACCTTCCAGCCGAACAGCGCCAGAATCCATCGGGCCAGCGCGCTGCCCTGAAACTGAAGCGTAAACGGTCGCGCGAAATCCGTCATCAGCTCTTGATTGCCCGAAACCCGATGTCGGTGCGGAACTGCATGCCGTCAAATGTAATGCCCTGCGCATATTCGTAGGCCCGGTGCTGCGCCTGCTTTACACTGTCCGCAAGGGCCGTAACGCACAACACGCGCCCGCCGGAGGTAACGATCTTGCCGTCTTTCATCGCTGTTCCTGCATGAAACACCATGGCATCGTCAGCTTCCTTCGGCAGCCCGTTGATCACATCGCCCGAGCGAGGCGCGGCCGGATACCCGGCGGCGGCCATAACCACACCTAGCGCTGTGCGCCGGTCCCACTTCAATTCCACCGAGTCCAGTCGGCCCTGTGGCCCCGTTTCGGTGGCGGCCCACAACACATCAACCAGATCGGTTTTAAGGCGCATCAGAATCGGTTGCGTCTCGGGGTCACCCATGCGGCAATTGAACTCCAGCGTCTTGATGTGGCCTTGGGCATCAATCATCAGACCCGCATACAAAAACCCGGTGAACGGGTTGCCGTCTTGCTCCATACCCTTGATCGTCGGCAAAATCACTTCGCGCATCGCACGGGCATGCACCTCGGGTGTGACCACCGGCGCAGGTGAATAGGCCCCCATGCCCCCGGTGTTGGGGCCTTCATCGCCGTCCAGCAGTCGTTTGTGATCCTGACTGGTAGCCAGCGCCAGCGCGTTCTTTCCGTCGCACATGACGATGAAGCTGGCTTCTTCGCCCTGCAGAAATTCCTCGATCACTACACGTGCACCACCGGCGTTGTGGGAAACGCCCAGCTTGTTGTCCACCAGCATGAAGTCGACGGCGTCATGCGCCTCGGCCTCCGTCATGGCCACTACCACACCCTTGCCCGCTGCCAGGCCGTCGGCCTTCACCACAATCGGCGCACCTTTTTGGGTGACGTAGGTGTGTGCAGCCTGTGCATCCGAGAACACCTCGTATTCCGCCGTGGGAATGGCGTGGCGTTTCATGAAAGACTTGGAAAACGCTTTGGAGCTTTCAAGCTGGGCCGCCGCCTTAGTCGGACCAAACACCCGCAAACCGTGTGCACGGAATTCATCCACCACGCCAGCCGCCAACGGTGCTTCGGGCCCCACCACGGTCAGTTCAATCTTGTTCGCCTGCGCCCAGGTGCGCAGCTCCACCACACCCGACACATTGACGTTCTTCAGGCGTATATCCTGCGCCGTGCCACCGTTACCCGGCGCCACATAAACCATCTGCACCCGTGGCGACTGGGCCAGTTTCCAGGCCAGTGCGTGTTCGCGGCCACCGCCGCCGATAACCAATATATTCATAGCGCAGCGTTGTGATAGACCGCCTGGACGTCATCCAGGTCTTCCAGAACGTCCAGCAGCTTCTGCATGCGGGCCGCATCGTCGCCTTCCAGATCGATGGTGTTTTCAGCACGCATTGTCACTTCAGCGATCTCGGGTTTGAATCCGGCCACCTCCAGCGCGGCCTTGACCTTCTCAAAGTCCGCGTAATCAGTCAGCACCTCAATGGCGCCATCGTAATCGGTGATGACGTCCTCGGCACCGGCTTCCAGAGCGGCATCCATCAGGGCATCTTCATTCGTGCCAGGGGCAAATACCAGCTGGCCGCAGTGCTTGAACTGAAACGCTACCGAACCTTCGGTGCCCATGTTGCCTCCGTGTTTGCTGAACGCGTGCCGCACATCGGCCACGGTACGCACCCGGTTGTCCGTCATCGTGTCCACCATGATTGCTGCGCCGCCAATGCCGTAGCCTTCGTAGCGGATTTCTTCGTAATTCACGCCTTCTGCGTTACCCGTAGCCTTATCAATGTTGTATTTCACCCGATCGGCGGGCATATTGGCCGCTTTGGCCTTGTCCACAGCCAGGCGCAGGCGCGGGTTGGCGCTCAGGTCACCGCCACCGGCACGGGCTGCCACGGTGATTTCGCGGATGATGCGGGTCCATATCTTGCCCCGCTTTTCGTCCTGCCGCCCCTTGCGGTGCTGAATATTGGCCCATTTGCTATGTCCTGCCACGCGAAATCCTTCAAAAATTCGTTACGCTATCGCTAGATTGTACTTTTCGAGAGTCTTATGGCCGACCCCATCCTGATTGCCCAACACGACACCACCCAGTGCTTCCTGCGGCCAGACAAGGCCAACCGGCACGGATTGATCACGGGTGCCACCGGCACCGGCAAAACCATCACCCTGCAAACCATGGCCGAGGGGTTCTCCCGCATCGGTGTGCCGGTGTTCATGGCCGACGTCAAGGGCGACCTCACCGGCATCTCTCAAGCCGGGGTTTTATCGGAAAAACTGGGCAAAGTCATCAAGGAACGTGCGCTGGCAGCTCCTGAGTTTGTAGCGTTCCCCGTGACTTTATGGGACGTCTATGGTGAGCAGGGCCATCCGGTCCGCGCCACCGTCAGCGATCTGGGTCCGCTGCTGCTGGCCCGCATGCTCAACCTGAACGAAACCCAGGCGGGTGTGCTGCAACTGGTCTTCAAGATTGCCGACGACGACGGCCTTTTGCTGCTGGACATGAAAGACCTGCGCGCCATGTGTCAGCTGGTGGGTGACAACGCGTCAGATTTCACCACCGAATACGGCAACATCAGCGCCGCCAGCATTGGGGCTATTCAGCGTGGGCTGATGCAGATCGAAGCTCAGGGCGGGGACAAGTTCTTTGGTGAGCCCATGCTCAACATTGAAGACTTCATGCAGACCGATGCCAGCGGGCGTGGCCTCATCAACGTGTTGGCCGCCGACAAGCTGATGAACTCGCCGCGCATGTACGCCACGTTTTTGCTTTGGATGCTGAGCGAGCTGTTTGAGAACCTGCCCGAGGTGGGTGATCTGGACAAACCCAAAATCGTCTTTTTCTTTGACGAAGCGCACCTTCTGTTCACCGATGCGCCCAAGGCGCTGCTGGAACGCATCGAACTGGTGGTGCGTTTGGTGCGCAGCAAGGGCGTGGGCGTGTATTTCGTGACGCAAAACGCGCTGGATGTGCCAGATTCGGTGCTCGCGCAACTAGGCAACCGCGTGCAGCATGCCCTGCGCGCCTTTACGCCGCGTGACCAGAAAGCAGTCAAGTCGGCTGCTGAAACGATGCGGCAAAACCCGAAATTCAGCATCGAAACGGCGATCACCGAGCTGGCCGTGGGCGAAGCGCTGGTGAGTTTTCTGGACGAGAAAGGCCGCCCTGGCGTCACCGAGCGGGTCTATGTGCTGCCACCCTGCAGCCAGATTGGCCCGATAAAGCCCGAGCAGCGAAAGGTCCTGATTGCCGATTCGATCGTCGCTGGCATTTACGAAAAGGTGGCTGATCGCGAATCGGCCTTCGAAGCCATCAAGGGACGTACGCAGGCTCATATGGCAGACGAAGCCACTGCCAAAGAGAGCGTGGACAAGATGTCCAAAACAGTGGCCAAAGACAAGGAAACTGAAGCTGGCGGTGGCATTCTGGATAGCCTGGGCAGCCTGTTGGGTGGCGGCGCGCGCCGCACCCGGGCCAGCGCAGGCGAACAGATGTTCAAAAGCGCTGCCAGCGCCATCGGGCGCGAAGTCGGCAGACAAGTGATTCGCGGGGTGCTGGGCGGCATCTTCGGCGGACGCAGGTAAGCCCATCCAGCCTGAACTGAACAACGCAACGGAAACACCATGACCAATACTACAAACACATCCCGACTTCCTGATAGCCAGGTCCACCTGCTGGACCACCCGCTGGTGCAGCACAAGCTCACGCTGATGCGAAAAAAAGACGCCAGCACCAACAGCTTTCGCCGCTTGCTCAACGAGCTGAGCATGTTGATGGCCTATGAGGTCACACGTGACATGGCCACGCAGGACGTTGAAATCGAGACGCCGCTGGAAAAGATGACGGCCAAGATGATTGATGGCAAAAAGCTGGTTCTGGTGTCCATCCTGCGCGCCGGCACCGGCATTCTGGACGGCATGCTGAGCGTGGTGCCAGGCGCACGCGTGGGACATATCGGTCTGTACCGCGATCCCAAAACGCTGCAGGCGGTTGAGTACTACTTCAAGATGCCTCAAGAGATGACCGAGCGCGACGTGATCATTGTGGACCCCATGCTGGCCACCGGCAATTCGGCGGTTGCGGCGATTGCACGCATCAAAACCCTCAAACCAAAATCCATCAAGTTCGTGTGTTTGCTGACCTGCCCCGAAGGCATTGCCACCATGAAGGCTGCCCACCCAGACGTGCCCATCTACACTGCCGCGATTGACCGGCAGTTGAACGACCACGGCTACATCCTGCCGGGCTTGGGCGACGCGGGCGACCGGATTTTCGGGACTCAGTGAGCCGCGGCCCTGCCTCGGGCGACGTTCACCGGAATCAGTGCCAGCAGGCCGAAGACGAATAACACTGCCGTGGACAAGATCGCCACCCTTTGATTGCCGCCAGTCGCCCAGGTGATGGCGCCATAGGTCAGCGGGCCGATGATGCTGGCCAGGCGGGTGGCAAAGGTCCACAGCCCGTAAAACTCGGCGAGTTGTTTCTCCGGCGCAAACAGGCCCACCATCGCGCGGCCCGCCGACTGCGATGACCCCATACACGCCCCCGCAACGGCCGCTGCCCACCAGAAGTGCCCCTTGGTAACACTCAGCGCAGCAATCACACAGGTTGCAATCCAGCCCACCAGCGTGATTGCCAGGGCTGTCTTGTGGCCGATGCGGTCCTGAAAAAACCCGAAGCCAAACGCTCCGGCTGCCGCCGCGAGGTTGAGCACAAAGATCAGCACCATGGTCTCTGAAGGCTGGAAGCCAATCACCTGCTCGGCATAAATGGCTGCCAGTGTGATGGCTACCGCTACGCCACCCTGATAAAACACGGCGCAAACCAGCAGCCATGTGAAATCGCGGTAACTGCGCGCATGCGACAGGGTATCTGCCAACTGCTTTAGCGAGGCCTTCAATCCACTTTGTCGCAGAGCCTGCGGCTGTGGCACGGCCCGTTCCTTCAGCAGGACAAAAGTCACCCAGGCGGCCGCCCCGTAAATGGCCGCTGTTACCGCCATGGTGACCGGCACAAACTCAGCGGCTTTCATGCCCTGCTTTTGCGCCCACAACACATAAGCCAGGCAAATACCAAGTGCCAGCATGCCGCCAAAGTAGCCAAAGCTCCAGCCCCACCCGGACACCGTGCCCAACGCGTCCTTGCGTGCCAGTTCCGGCAAAAAAGCCGCTGAGAGCGACTCGCCATAGCTGTAAAAGGCATTGGAGAAAATGATCAACACCATTGCCAGCGCCACCTGTCCCGGCCCCACCCACGCCAGCGCCGCTGTGGATGCGACACACCCCGCTGTGGTCAGCAACAAATAACGCTTTTTTGCGGCGCGCAGGTCAGCCAGCGCGCCGATGGATGGCATGGTCAACATCACGATGGCATACGAAATGGAGAGGCTGAGCGTCCAGGCAAACGTGGCCCACTCGGCCTTACCCGCTACTGCCCCCACAAAATAAGCGGAGAACACTGCCGTCAGCACCACCGTGGTGTAGCCCGAGTTGGCAAAGTCGTACATCGCCCAGCCAAACACTTCGCGCTTTTTAACGCCGGGGTTTAGCACCTGCTCAGACCAGATTGCCATGGAAGTGTTCCTTTATCGACGCCGGGCCGACCGCACGCCATCCAGCTCTGCCACCGTACCCAGCACCTTGTTCAGCCGCCCGGAATCGGTCACCTCCACCGTGAACGTCATCCAGGCCGTACCCTTGACAGATTGGGTCTGAACACCAATCACGTTCATCTTTTCCTTTGTGAAAATTTCGGAAATGTCGCGCAGCAAACCCTGCCGATCTGCCGCCTGAATGGCCACGTCCACGGGGTACACCGCGGAACCTTCCCCTTTGGCATCCGCCTTGGCCTGCCCCCATTGCACGTCAATCACGCGGTCGCCATTGCGGGCAATCAGCTCGGCCAGGTTGGAGCAGTCGGTGCGGTGCACGCTCACGCCTTTGCCCCGGGTCACAAAACCGCTGATGGCATCGGGCGGTGCAGGTTTGCAGCACTTGGCCAGCTGGGTCATCAATGAATCGACCCCCACCACCAGCACACCGCCGCCCGCACCCTTGTCGGCCACCCGCGGCTTCTTGAGCAACACCGTGTCTTCCTGCGGTTGTACAGGCTCAGGCGGGCGCAGCACCATCTCGATGTTGCGCAGCGAAAACTCGTCCTTGCCCACCACAGCAAACAGATCGTCGGCTGAATTGAAGCCCAGTTTGGAGGCCAGGTCTTCCAGATTGATCGCGGTTTTGCCTTCGCGCTGCAGCAGTTTTTCAACCGCTTCACGGCCCCGAGCCACGGTTTCATGGCTGGCCAGCGCGTTGAACCACGCCCGCACTTTGGCTTTTGCCCGGTGGCTGGTGAGAAAACCCAGCTCGGGGTTCAGCCAGTCGCGCGACGGGCCACCTTCCTTGGCTACCGTCACTTCCACCGTCTGACCGTTTTTGAGCGGCGTATTTAGCGGCACCATCACGCCGTCAACCCGGGCGCCCCGACAGCGGTGGCCCAGGTTGGTGTGCACGCTGTAGGCAAAGTCCACGGCCGTCGCGCCTTGCGGCAGCTCCACGATGGCGGCGTCCGGCGTCAGTACATAAATCTGGTCGTCAAACACGCCACCGTGTTCGCCGGACAGGTCGCGCTCCCACGCCAGCAGCTGGCGCAGCACGGCGATCTTGGCATCGTATTCGCCAGCAGCCGTCACGCCCGCATAACCCTTGACGCCCGCCTCCTTGTACGCCCAGTGCGCTGCCACGCCATGCTCGGCATGGTCATGCATGGCCTGCGTGCGGATTTGCACCTCAATCGGCTGGCCGGATTCATCGCGCACGATCGTGTGCAGCGACTGGTAGCCGTTGGCCTTGGGCTTGGCGATGTAGTCGTCAAACTCTTCGGTGACGGGCAGGAAATGGTTGTGCACCCAGCTCAAAGCCGCATAACAGTCCGGGACGGATGCCACCACCACGCGTAGCGCACGGATGTCATACACCTGCTCAAACCCCAGCGACTTGCCACGCATCTTTTTGACGATGCTGTAGATGTGTTTCGGGCGGCCCTGCACGGTTGCGTTGACGCCCTCCTTCTTCAGCTCCTGCTGCAACTGCGTGCGCAGTCGCTCGACATACGCCTCGCGCTCCACACGTTTCTGGTCCAGCAGACCGGCCACCTGTCTGTAGATGTCTGGCTCCAGAAAGCGGAACGATAAATCCTCCAGCTCCCATTTGATTTCCCAGATTCCCAGCCGGTTGGCCAGCGGTGCAAACACCTGCAGCGACTCACCCGCCAGCGTGGGCGGCACGGGCAGCTTGGTCTGGGCAAAGTGCCGCAGCGTTTGCAGCCGGGACGCCAGACGCAGCATCACCACGCGCAGGTCGCGCGAAAACGCAAGCAGCATCTTTCGCACATTCTCGGTTTGTGCAGCAGCCGTTTGCGCCATGGGAATGGGCGTGGCAGCCCGGTTGACCGCCCCTTGCGCAATGCGCGCCTGGCGCTGCACCTTGACCAGTTTGGTGGTCTCCATGGCCAGCGCGGCGAAGTTGTCGCCAAAGGCCTTGGCAATGACCTCCTGCGGCTTGTTCAGATGGTCGCACGCATAGACCAGGTAGCTGGCGGCTTGCATTGCCTCGGAGCCGCCAATGGACTTGAGAATGGCCGCCACCGCGTCGGCATGGGCCAGGATGTTTTCACCCGTGTCCAGCGTCTCGCCCACCAGCAACGGCTCGGCAAACGCGCGGGCGCGGGCTAGCGCATTCACCTCGGCAGGCAGACTCTGCGCAGTCGCTGCGAGCAATTGGGGTAAGGGAGCCGCACTGTTCGGCTCTGGCGTGAGGCTTTTCATCCGGACGACAGCACGCTCAAACAATCGGCCCCAGCCAGGGCGCCAGCAGAAACGACGCCACCACCTCCACCTGATCGTCCGCAATAAACGTGGGCGCATGGCCAACACCGTCAAACTCGACCAGTTTCGCTTTGGGGCCGCGCTGTGTCATGGCAAACGCCGTTTGGGGCGACAGCAGATCAGATTGTGCGCCACGCACGAGCAGCGTGGACGCCTTGATGTTGTCATACAGCTTCCAGAGCAGTTGTTCACCCTGCGCCGCGGACTCCTGGGTGGCAGCGCCAAAAGGAATGGCAATAGCGGGGTCGTAATGTAGGGCATAACCGCCCTGCGCGTCCGTCATGGCTTTGAGCATGGGCCGCGACAGCGCCAACCACTGCTCGCGTGTGTGGGGGCCAAAACTGCTGGAAATGGCCCACATGGCCTGCGCGGCTTCTTCCACCGACGCAAAACGCCCGCTCTTGCCCAGGTATTGACCGATGCGCTGTATGGCTTCCCACTGGATAGCAGGGCCCACATCGTTCAGCACCAGGCGGCTCACCGGCACGGGCAGCGGCAAATCGGGCTGACCGCAAATCACCATACCAATCAGCCCACCCATGCTGGTGCCCACCCAGTCCAGCCGGGTTGGGGCCAGTTTGGCAAGCAGCGCCAGCATGTCGCCCGCGTAGTTGGGCACCTGGTAACCCGTCGGGTCTTTCAGCCAGTCACTTTTTCCCCGGCCCACCACATCCGGGCACACCACGCGAACGGGGTGGTCCGCCCTTTTGCACAGCGCTTGGGCCAGCACGTCAAAGTCGCGGCCCTGCCGGCTCAGGCCGTGCACACACACGATCACGTGGCCACTGGTGGGGTCTCCCCACTCCCAATAGGCCATACGGTGCCCGCCGCTTGCGTCGGGGCAGGATACGTCGTTCAGCGTAGGTTCAGACATGGGTGGTGAAATGAAAGGCTTGATAATGAATTGTCATGCTCCCTGCATCCTAATTCATACCCCAACCTCTTTTTTAATCCACCATCTGGAAACCACCATGCTCAAAGGAAAAACTGCACTCGTCACCGGCTCCACCAGCGGCATTGGCCTGGGCATTGCCAAAGCCCTGGCCAAACAAGGCGCCAACATCGTTTTGAACGGTTTTGGCGATGTAGAAGGTCCCAAAGCCGAAATTGCCGCGGTGGCCGCGCCCGGCGTCAAGGTGGGCTACCACGGCGCCGACATGAGCAAGGCATCAGAAATCGCCGACATGATGGCCTATGCCGCCGCAACATTCGGGCGGGTGGACATTCTGGTGAACAACGCCGGCATCCAGCACGTGGCCAAAATTGAAGACTTCCCCATCGAAAAGTGGGACGCCATCATCGCCATCAACCTCTCCAGCGCCTTCCACGCCACGCGCCTGGCGCTGCCCGCCATGAAAGCCGCAGACGGGGGCAAAGGCTGGGGCCGCATCATCAACGTAGCATCCGCTCACGGCCTGGTGGGCTCGCCAGAAAAATCAGCCTACGTGGCGGCCAAACACGGCGTGGTGGGCCTCACCAAGGTGACCGCGCTGGAAAACGCCACCACCGGCGTGACTTGCAACGCCATCTGCCCCGGCTGGGTTCTGACCCCGCTGGTGCAAAAACAGGTGGACGCCAAAGCCACTGCGCAAGGCATCACCAACGAAGCAGCCACCAGACAACTGCTGGGCGAAAAAGAACCCTCCATGCAGTTCACCACCCCCGAAGAGCTGGGCGAACTGGCCGTGTTCTTCTGCTCCCCCGCCGGGAACAACGTCCGCGGTGTGGCGTGGAACATGGATGGCGGGTGGGTGGCTCAGTAAAGCAATAAAACTGGCCATTTTAGGGGAGGGTAAATTGGCCTCTAGCCCTCTGCAGATATGCGTGAGCAGCTACTGATAATATAGCATGACACCTATTTAGCCCGCGGCGGATCACGCACATCCTTGTGCTCCTGGAACTCCACGTTAAAGAGTTCGCCGCCAGCGCCGCCGATGCGCTCTACCTTGCGGATGTACACGCTCTGCACAATGTCACGGGTGTTGGCATCAATGTAGATTTGCCCGCGCGGGCTCTCGAAAATCTGGCCTTTCATGGCGGCCAGCAGGGCGTCACCGCCGCCCTTGCCGCCGGTCTTCTTGAGCGCATCGTAGATCACTCGCATGCCATCGTAGGCAAACACGGCCACCGCGTTGGGTCGCAGGTTGTTGTTGGCCTTTTTGAACTCGTCGACAAACTTCTTGTTCAGGGCCGAAGGATGAGCCGTGGAATAAGGGTACGAGGTGACAACGCCCAGCGCCACGTCTCCCATGCTGTTGAGGATGTCGTCATCCACCACATCACCCGTGCCGATCAAGCGAATGCCCGCCTTGTCCAGACCACGCTCGTTGAACTGCTTCATCACCTGAGTGCCAATGCCCGATGGCACGAAGACGAACAGCGCGTCAGGTGCCAGGTCACGCACCTTCTGCAGGAACGGGGCGAAGTCGGGGCTGCGCACGGGCACCCGCAGCGTGTCGAGGATTTGCCCACCGTTGAAAAGAAACCGGTCCTTGAAGGTGCGCTCCGCATCCAGGCCAGGGCCGTAGTCCGACACCAGGGTCACTACCTTCTTGATGCCGTTTTTGGGGGCCCAGTCGGCAATGCCCAGCGTGATCTGCGGCAGCGTCATCGACACGCGCACCATGTAGGGCGAGGCATCAATCACGGCCGATGTGGCTGCCAGCATGTTCACCATCGGGGTTTTGGATTGCGTGGCAATCGGGCCGGTGGCCAGCGCCAGCGGGGTTAGGCCAAAACCGGCCAGCACATCCACCTTGTCGTTCACCACCAGTTCCTGCGCGAGGCGCTTGGTCATGTCGGGCACACCGGTGTCGTCTTTCAGGATCAGCTCCACCTTGCGCCCTGCCACGGCCCCACTGTTTTGCTTCATGAACAGTCGGGCAGCGGCCTCCATCTGTTTGCCGGTGGAGGCAAACGGCCCCGTCATCGGTGCCAGAAGGCCGATTTTGAAAGGGGTTCCCTGGGCTCCAGCCTTATGCAGGCCCAGCGCCAGAGGTGCTGCAGCCAGGGCTTTGATGACGCTACGTTTGTCCATGTTTGTCTCCTTGTTGTGGTGTAGAAAGCGTGAAATGAAAACGTTACAGCTTTAACTCGTGTGGGCGATAGCTTATACGAGCCTCGTCAGAAAAAGGGCACGGACCAACCGTTGCCCGCACGGTGGTCTGAACATGGCGCTCTACGACAGGCTTGGAAGACCCACCGTCGGGCTCACCCCATACGACGGTTACTTCTGTTCCGGTGGAGCTGAAGTCGGCATCCACCATCGAGAGGGAAATCCACACACGTCCATTGGCGGTGTAAACGGGGTAGGTGGATATGCCCACCTGCTTCCCATCCACCACGATCTTGTCGTAGGGCAGGGTCGCGTAATGCGATGCCGGCATGTCCATGTATTTGGCGCGATTCTCCGCCAGGAACATGGTGGAGAAAATCCGGATCACGTCGTTGCTGTTCCAGGTCAGAGTGACTTTTTTGCGATGCGGCTTACCGGCCATTTTTTCCAGCGCCGCCCGACCGATGAAATCGTGATCGAACTTTGTGAAGCCGCCGTAACCCAGGTCGTAAGGCGTGAGGTAGTAGTCTTCAATGTTGTCGCTGACCATGCTTCCGCCCAGCGAGGCAGTTGCCTCAAAGCTGTTGGCTGTCAGCCATTCGCGATAGGCGCGCAGCTTTTCGCCCGTGTAGATGGCAGGCATGGGCGATGGCACCCAGCCAGATTCAATGGCTACGGTCGAGTAGGCGCGCGCCCCACCGGCCCGCAGGCCAAACTCTTTGCCAGCTTCCATTAGCGTAGCCCGGATTTCGTCACCCTCCTCTTTCGGCCCCCACAACTCCAGACCCGGCGCCCCCGACATGCCGTGTTTGAGGCAGCGCACCTTGCGCCCGGCGATGTTGATATCGCCCATGGCAAAAAATTTGATGTCTGGAATGGGGCCGCCGTGGACCTTCTCCAGAATCTTCCAAGCATTGGGGCCTTGCACCTCGAAGCGATAGAGCTTGCGCTGCATGGGGTTGGCCAGGCTTCGCTCATCACGCTCCACCTTCACGTTGTAGCCGTCCGTGACCGCATTGAAGTGCACCCAGTTCGAGATGGGCGGCCGCCCCACCAATACCACCTTGTCATCCTCCAGCGCAAACAGCACGCCGTCACCAATCACGTAGCCATCGTGGTTGCAGGCCACAAACTGTTTGGCCTTGTCACGCTTGAAACCCTGAAAGCTGTTGACACCCAAATCACTCAGCAGGCGAACCGTGTCCGGCCCCTGCACATACAGGTCCGTCATGTGATAAGACTGGTCAAACAGAATGGCCGTTTTTCGCCACGCCTCCTGCTCATCGCGCCAGTTCGAGAACTCCGGCGCAATGGGAAACACATAGGCGCCAGCCTGACAGTTGCGCAGCATGGTGACGGGATTGCCGGCTTCTTTGATTTTTTGTTCCAGGGATTGCGTAGTCATGGGTTTTGATTCGTCTGTGGGTTGAAAAGTGCGTTTCCCCGCCAGTTTATTGATTCATGCTGGAGAATAGTGAATGTATTTATAGTTTTCACTTATCTCAATTTGGAACAGATCAATGGACACCTTGACCAATCTGAAAACCTTTCTCGCAGTCGCCAGCGATGGTGGGTTTTCCGAGGCAGCCCGGCATTTGCACGTGGTGCCGTCGGTGGTGGCCAAGCGCATTGCGCAGCTTGAAAAAACCATGGGCGCCCGCCTGTTCGAGCGCTCCACCCGCAGCGTGACCCTGACCGAGGCCGGTGAGCAGCTGCAGGGCCGTGCCACGGGTGTGATGGCGGATTTTGACGACCTGGTGCACAGCGTGCAGCGTGACGACAGCAAACTTGAAGGCCATATCCGCGTGATGGCACCCACCACCTTGACCATGATGCACCTGGGACCCGTGTTCAATGCCTTTCTGGCACAACATGAGCGCATCACGCTGGAGCTGGCGCTGGTAGATCTGTCCAGCAATCCGGAAGAAAAGGGGTTTGACATCGCCATCAGCGGGCGCAGCGCCAGCTACGAAGGGGTGGTGGACGTGCCATTGTGTTCGGCGAGCCCGCAGCTGGTGGCCACCCCCGCCTACATCGACCGGCATGGTGCGCCCAGCCACCCTCGGGAGCTGATCGAACACGCTTGCCTGGTGTTTGCACCAAGTGGGCATGTCTGGCAGTTTCAAAGCAGCCGGGGCGCGTTCAGCGTGGAAGTCGCACCCCGGCTCACGGTGGATGACAACCTCACCCTGTTGGACGCGGTCAAAAAAGGCATGGGTATTGCCCCCCTGCCCGCCTACCTGGCGCGGCAAGCTCTGGCCCGCGGGGAGCTGCTGGCGCTGCTGCCAGGTTTTCCCCTGCAGGAAAACTGGTTCCGGGCCTTCATCCCGAAACGCAAATACAGGCTGGCCCGGATTCAGGCGCTGGTCAACTGGCTGGTGGCAGACATGGAAGCTTTTGCAGGCACCGCACCCTAAGAGCCGGGCGAAATGGCCGTTTTAGAGGTTAACTTAGCCTCCAGCCTTTGTCAGATATGCGTGAGAAGCTACCATATTTATGGCGAATAGTTATGTGGAGGGCAATTCAGCTCGACTGCTTGAACGCCATCACCGCCTGATTGCGCAAGGTCCGCAACAGCGCCAGCTGTTTTTCGTCCAGCGCCAAAGCCCCCATCGCCGCCTTGTCAGCATAGATCAAGCCAAACGGCGCCCCCTTCATCTGCAGCGGCAACAGCAAAAACGTCGGTGCGTTGACAGACTGGCGATACCACGCTGGCAGCCGGTTGGCGATGCGGGCCTCGGTGGCGTCGTTGATCATCGTGTCCGCGCCCTTCGCCGACACCGCGGCAAACAGGTCGGGGTTGGCTGCCTTGAGCGACACCTTGAACTGTGCCACGACGCGCTCCACGTCCGCCCCCAGGCCAAACCGCCCGGTCAGCGACTCGGTCTTGGGGTCGCGCAGGCAAAACACCACGCGCTGAAAATCCATTGCGCGAAACATCGTCTCGATGATCATGCGAAGCACATCGGTCAGCTTGAAGTCTTCCACCATCAGGTTGGTGATGTCGGCAATGCCGGCGGCGAGCATGTCGGTCACGCGCCGGTGCTCGTCTGCCGCCGCTATGCTTTGCGTAGCGGGCACGGCCTGGGTGGCCTGTAGTTCCATGGACTGCAGCGCGTCGTGGGTATCGTTCGGCCCTTTGGTGGAATAAGCGCCTGTGGTGGCCACTGCGGCCTCGGGCGTCATCAGCAGGTTGGCACCCGGTGAGCCATACTGCACCTTGATGTCCATGGCGGTGGCCAGCTCAATCAGCTTCTGACGCGCTTTCAGCGTGGCAGATTTCACTTCGCCGGGACTAACGCCCAGCGTGCGGCTGTAGCGTTGGGCCAGTTCCGCCAGACGCACCTCCACGTCTTTGGGGTCACTTGTGAGCAGCGTGTCGGCTATGTCGTTGGCGGCCAGTGCTGTCCAGCGCATGCGCTCGGCAGAGTCTGCGGGCGAGCGCACGGGCGGCTCGCCTGTGGGCTTTTTCATGCAAAGGCGCATGCCTTGCGGCAGACCCCAGGCCTTGGCCACACCCATGCCCAGCGCCTCGTAGCCCAGCCCCAGCACATTGAGCGAGGCCGTGGCCTCGTTCACCGGGTTTTTTCGGGCCGAGACCAGCGAGCGGATTTCACGTGTTTCCTCGGGGAAATAAAACTCGGCCAGCATGCGGCCCAGGTTTTGAAACATGGCGCCGATGAAGGCTTCTTCGCTGTCTTTGCTGGTGGGATACAGCTCGCCCGCCAGCGAACCCGCCATCAGCGAGCGTAGAAATTCGTCTTTCAGCAGCTGGGCGTGGGCCTTGTCCTGCATGTGCTCCAGCATCACCAGGCTGAGCGCCATGTTGCGGATGCCGTTGAACCCCACCAGTGTGACCGCGCGCGACACGGTGCTGATGTTGCCGCCGCGTGCATAGTGGGCGGTATTGACCACGCGCAGCAGCTTGTTGGTGAGCGCCACATCTTTAAGGATGGCGTTGGTAACGCTGCCCACGCTTTCGCTCTCGGAGCTGGCAATGCCCTGAATGCGCAGCACCGAATCTGACAAGGCCGGAAAGTCGCTCTTGTGGCGCATGCGGCGCAGCAAAAATTCCAGGGTGCCGCTTGCGGCCGCGCCAGAGCTGCCGGCTGCTAAATCCGCCGCGGGCGCAGCGGGTGGTGTACGCCATTTGCTCAGTTCATCATGAAAAATGCGTGCGTCCGGGTGGCGCAGCGCCGGGTCTTTGGCCAGCGCGCGCACCAGCACGGCCCGCAGCGCGTCGTCCAGCCGGGCTGTCAGCTCATTGGGCAGGTCCAGCTGCTCGTGGGTCACCTGGTAAATGGCGCGGTGTGAACTGGTGGTGGCCACCAGCGGCTTGCCGGACAGCATTTCCGCCAGCACCAGCCCGGCGGAAAAAATGTCCGTACCGACGGAGATATCACTCCCACCACAGGCCTCGGGCGACATGTAGCCGGGTGTGCCGACAGTGCTGTAGGGGTTGGTGCCGGTTTGGGACGCGCCAATCTGGGAAGCGATGCCAAAGTCCATCACCCGCGCGCGGCCCGATTTGTCCACCATGATGTTGGAAGGCTTCAGATCGCGGTGGACCACACCTGCCGCGTGTGCCACGGTCAGGGCGTCCAGCACGTCCAGCATCACATCAACCGCTTCTGATGGCGGCAGGGCACCGCGTTGCTCCAGCAGGGCCGCCAGCGTCTGGCCCGGTACGTATTCAAAAACCAGGTAGGGCTGCTGGTCCTGCACATCCGCCTCAAAGACGGGCACGATGTTGGGGTGGGCCAGACGGCTGACGCTGCGGGCCTCGGACAGCCACTGCGCCAGCGCATCGGTATCGGCACCGTGGCGGGTGCGCATGAGCTTGATGGCTACTTCCCGCTCCAGCCGCGGGTCAAACGCCAGCCACACGACAGATTGCGCGCCCTGCCCCAGGATGCGCCGCGTCTCGAAACGGCCAATCGTGGTGGGGGCGGCCAGCTTGGGGGATAGAACGGACATCAGAGCAGTATCCGCCGGTCACCCCGGCTGGATGCCCCAAAACAACCGTGTTTACGACCCCGTTATTACCGCTTACTTGAGCTGCACCGAGCCCGACACGGTGACCAGCACCGTGGTGCGGCCCGCCTCCACCGGAACCGGAGCGTCAGATGACATGGCCTTGGCCTGCATGGCCATAACGCGCGGGTTGGGGTTAAAGCCTTGGTCGTTGGAGTTGACCGACACTTCGCGCAGCGTGTAGCCGGTGAAACCGAAGTCTTTTGCCACATCGGCGGCCTTGGCCTTGAAGCGGGAGATGGCCTGCGTTTGCGCCTCTCCCTCCACCTTGGTCCGCTGCTCGCGGCTCAGCCCGAAGCCGACGTTGCCCATGGTGAGGGTCTGGATTTTGCCGGCGGTGGAGCTGATGCGCGCAATGTCCCGGCCTTCCAGAATCAGCTCGGTCGTGCCTTGCCAGCCAATAGGTTTGCCGTTTTGGCCGTAGCGCGGGTACAGGCTGAAATTGCCAGTTCGCACGTCCAGCTGGCCAGGCACTGCTGCTGCCTTGGCAATCGTCAGCGCGGCATCGAGCGCGGTTTTCAGCTGGGTCTGCACCGCGTTGGCATCTGCACCATCACGCACGGTGTTCATGGAGATAGACAACATGTCCTGCTGCACCTCCACTGAGCCACTGGCAGACAGTTGAACGACGTTTTGAGGTGAATTCATGGGTATTTGTTGGGCAAAAAGACCACAAGACCCAGTCAACAGTGCGAGAGTAGCTATGTATTTGGTAGCAATCATGGATAAGGTGGATCGATGTTGGGTTATATCGGTGTTGAGGTGATGTTGTCAGGTTTTCAGGAATTTGAGCGGCTCAAACCGGCCACGCACCACGTCTTCTGGGTTCACACCCCACCAGTCGCGGGCCACGGTAGCGTACATCTGACGGAAATCGGTCGTGTAGGCCATGTTTTGCGAGCTGTCCAGGCGGCTAAGGTCAGGCGCCTGCCCGTACAGGCCACCACGCACCGCACCGCCAGCCACGAAGTGCGGTGCCACTGTGCCGTGGTCAGTGCCATTCGAGTTATTCTGCCGGGGGCGGCGGCCAAATTCGCTGAACGTCATCACCATCGTGCGGTCCCAGGCGCCCAGCTCGGTGAACGAACTGCGCAGCGCGGCCAGCCCTTCGCCCAGTTGCTTGAGCAGATTGGCATGGGTACCGGACTGGTTCTGGTGTGTGTCGAAACTGCCCAGCGTGAGCACAATCACCGGCACACCGCCCTTGCCTTTTTGCGAAGCCACCACCTGGGCGGCGGCACGCACGCCGTTGCCAAAAGCACCCTGCGGGAACTCGGTGACGAAGTTGAACTTCTCGCTGCGCAGACCTTGGGCCGCATCGCTGACGTCGTTTTCTGTCTTAAGCAGATGCTGCAGCGCGGCATTGCCCTGCGCATGGCTGGGCATGGCGAAACGCGCCTGGTTGATGAAGGCCTCGGGGTTGTTGAGCGTGACAGCGCGAGCACCTGCCAGTGCACCCAGGTCGTTGCCGCCAATCAGCACACCGTCAGCAGTGAATTTGGCCCGGCCTCCGTAACCTGCCTTCATGCCACGCGCTACCCAGCCGTCGTCCAGGTACTCCGCTGATTTAGATGAGGTTTCCCATATCTCGATGGAGCGAAAGTGAGACAGATTGGGCTGCGGGTACCCCACGCCCTGCACGATGGCCAGCTCGCCTTTTTCCCACAGCGGCAGGGCGGTCTTGAGCTCGGGGTGCAACCCCACGCGGTTGTCCAGTTTGAGGACGTCTTCCCGGCGAATGGCGATGGCGTTGCGCAGCTGGTAATAGGTGTCGTCGGCATAGGGCACCACGGTATTGAGACCGTCGTTGCCGCCTTTGAGCTCGACCAGCACGAGGATGCGGTCACTGGCACTGGCGGCGCGCTGGCCCACACCCTGCCCCCAACCGGGTGCGTGGCTGGTCAACAAGGCGGCACCCGTGGCGGAGCTGAACGCGCTCAGGAAATGTCTGCGATTCATGTCAGGCTCCTATTTGAGTTGGTAGGCGGGGTCCAGTGTGAGGGTGCGGATATACGCCACGCCCACAGTACCACTTGCTATGGTTTGTGTAGCTGGCGACGCAAGCATCACGAGGGCTAACCGTGCTTTTGACTCGTCAGAAGGCTCGCGGTCGGCATGCCCGCCATAAAGCGCCAGCCAAGGGTCCGGGTCAAAGCGGATGGATGAGACAGCATTGGCCACCCGCATGACGCCCTCACGGCCCATCACGCCCAGCGCCCGTTTGTTACTGCCCTTGCCTTCACCACCGGCGAACTCGGCCATCATTTTGGCGCGTGGAGTCATCTTGCCCATTGGGGTTGCGGGGTCGTCGGTCGCGTCAGGCGCCATGGCCATCGACAACCTGGCCTCCCGCTGTGGCTCTACGGCGCGAAACAATTGCTCACCAAAACGTTTGCGCTCCAGCAGCGTGGTGGCGTTAATCCATTCGGTGTAGCCAGGCCAGCCCTTCACATTGGGGGGGAACAACAGGTTTTGACCCAACTGGGCCGATTTCAGCGCAAACGGCGCGACATCGGAGTAGCTGAAACCAAACTGCCGCACGGTGCCCACCACCAGGTCCACTGGCGACTTGATGAGGCTGCCCCGGTTGTCGGGCGACCAGAACGCATCGGTCAGCAGCAGCTCTTTCACTGCCACGGCAATATCGAAGTTCTGGTTACGAAAGCGTTTGGCGATGCGCTCCACCTCGGCGGGGTCCGGCGTGGGCGAGACGAATTCCTTCCATAGCTTGGTCACGATGAAGCGCGGTGCAGCGGGTTGGTCCAGCATCAGATCCAGCGCGTCGTCGCCGTCCAAGAAGCCTTTGTGGCCTAGAAGCGTTTTAGCACCAATGTCGTGAAACTTGGGCCGCTGCGTGAACCGGTAGGTCTCGCGGTCAACACTCCAGCCGGTAAAAGCGCGGGCTGCTTCCTTGATGTCGGCCTCGGTGTAGCCGCCACCCTGGCTGGCCTCGCCCAGCGTGAACAGTTCCATCACCTCACGAGCAAAATTCTCGTTGGGTGACTCGCGGCGCGAGTTGGCGCCATCCAGGTAGACCAGCATGGCCGGGTCTTTGGCAACCGCATGCAGCAGGGTCCGGAAATCACCCAAAGCGTTGCTACGAAGCAACTGATGCTGCGCCCACATGGCCTGCGAACGGATCACTTTTTGCTGCGAGGTGGCGAAATGGTTGTGCCAGAACAGCGTCATGCGCTCCTGCAGCGGCGCGGGCGTTTCGATCATCTCGCGCATCCACCAGGTCTTGATGTCAAAGCCCTCGCGTAATTGCTGCTGGCGAAACGCCTGCTGGTCGTCCTTGGTCTTGAGATAGCGGCCAGACAAAGGTGGCGGTTCCGATACAAACGCGGGAACAGGGTGTATGGTTTTAGCGACTTTCGCACGTGCGATGAGATCGGTCACGACCTTCTGTGCGCTCTGGCCAGTAATGCGGTCTACCTCGGCCTGGGTGGGCGCGAATCCGCTGCGAACCAGCAGATGCCTGGACTGATCTTCAGTCAGGTTGGACGGTGCCGCAAAAAGTGCGGTGCTGGAGAGGAGAACGGCTGCAAGCAGCCCGCGCGTTTGATTAAGTTTCAAGGAGGAGTCCCGGTAGTTGTGCCACGACGCTGCTTTCGCAACTCCAGACGCAACTCGGCCAACTCCTCTGGTGTCATTCTTCTCTCCGGGGCAGCAGTACCGTCTTCCTTGATACCCGAGGTGCGCTGGGATTTCAGTGCCGCGCGCAAAGCCGCGCGACGTTGTTCTCCGGGTGGAAGCGCCTCGGCTTTTTCAAGTTCAGATTTTTCGGCTGGACCGGGTGAAGAGATTTCTGCCTGAGCCAACCGGATCGTCTGCTTCTGGGCAGACTGCGCCATGGCGTTGCTGCAGAGCAGCAAGGCAATGAGAACAGGTTGGAGTTGCTTCATGGTGTGTCCATAACGGCGGTGGCTTCGGCTTGGTTCACATTCTCTTGGTAAAGAACAATACCAACGCTACGATATTTGTAACAGTGTGTTAACCCTCTGTCGAAACGGTTTCAATTGCCCGCTGCGGACTGCAGAATCTCGTCTGTTACAAATTCAGTCGCACAAAACATGAGCACTCCAAACAGCAGAACCGACCGCATCATGGTCGTCGATGACGACGCCCGCATTCGCGAGTTGCTTCAACGCTACCTGACCCAGGAAGGCTTTGAGGTGCTGCAGGCCGAAGATGGCAAGTCACTCACGCGTATCCTGCTGCGCGAAACGGTGGATCTGATCGTGCTGGACCTGATGATGCCTGGCGAAGACGGGCTGTCCATTTGCCGGCGCTTGCGCGGTGCCAACGACAAGACACCCATCATCATGCTCACCGCCAAGGGTGAAGACGTTGACCGCATCGTGGGGCTGGAAGTGGGCGCCGATGACTATCTGGCCAAACCCTTCAACCCGCGTGAACTGCTCGCCCGGGTGCACGCCGTGCTGCGCCGCCGCCCTGCTGCTGAGGCGCCCGGTGCGCCTTCAACAGACAACGAACGCGTCACGTTCGGGCCCTTCGTTTTTGACCTGGGGGCCCGCACGCTGCGCAAAGGCGACGACGAACTGCCGCTAACTTCTGGCGAGTTTGCAATGCTCAAGACATTGGTGCGCCATCCACGGCAGCCGCTGTCACGTGAAAAACTGGCGCAACTGGCCCGTGGCCGGGAGTTCGAGCCTTTCGATCGCAGCCTGGACGTGCAGGTGTCCCGGCTTCGCAAACTGGTGGAAACCGATCCGGCAGCCCCAAGGTACATTCAGACGGTATGGGGTCTCGGCTATGTGTTTGTTCCGGATGGGGTCAACTGAGCGGCCAGCATAATCGGGACTTGTTCACACGGTTCAGCCTTTGCAGTTTGATGCTCGCGGGGCAGGTAGTTTTGATTGACTGATTCCACCAATACCCTTCCTGACGTATCGGTTCCGGCACAGCTGGAAACCGGTATGGGGGAACTTGTTTCCGACCGGCGTTCGGGTCTGAGCCTGTTCTGGCGCACGTTTTTCCTGCTGGCGCTGCTATTGGCTGGGAGCATTCTGGCTTGGCTGCAAACCCTTCGCGCGCTAGAGTTTGAGCCGCGTGCGATTCAAACCGCCCAGCAAATCGCGTCACTGGTCAATCTGAGCCGCGCAGCGCTGATACACGCTGACGCGATTGCACGGGTATCGCTGATCAAGACCATGACCGAGCAGGAAGGCCTGCGCATTGTTCCACGTGAGCCGGACGACCGATACGAGCCCTTTGATACCGACACTTTAGGCAAACGCATTTCCCAGGAGCTTCTGGCCCGGCTGGGGCCTGGTACGGTGGTTGCCAACAGTGTCAACAAGGAGGATGGCCTGTGGGTCGGTTTTGTCATTGACGGCGACAACTACTGGATGCTGACGGACCGCGCCCGGTTCAACCAGACGGGTGGCCGTACCTGGCTAATCTGGCTCATCACGGCAGCGGTGTTGTCTCTGGCGGGTGCGGCGTTGATCGCGCGCCTGATCAACCGCCCGTTGAAAGAGCTGTCATTTGCAGCGGGCAAGGTGCGAGAAGGTGATTTTGAAGCCAGCTCACTGGACGAAACCGTCACCACCGGCGAGATTCGCGCGGTGAACATCGGCTTCAACCGCATGACGCAAAAGCTGGCCAAGATTGAACAGGACCGCGTGGTCATGCTGGCTGGTATCTCGCATGACCTGCGCACGCCGCTGGCGCGTCTGCGTCTGGAAACAGAAATGAGTGTGGCCGAGCAGGATGCGCGTGAGCACATGGTGGCCGACATCGAGCAGCTCGACGCCATCATCGACAAGTTTCTGGACTATGCGCGCCCGGATCACGTCAAGCTCACCCCCGTCTCGCTGGACACCGTGCTGGAAGCCTGCAGCTACTCAGTCCGAGAGCAAACCGATATTCGTGTGACGCTGGACGTACCACCTGGTATCTGGGTGCTGGCAGATGAAGTGGAGTTGCGCCGCGTGATTTCCAACCTGCTGGAAAACGCCCGCCGTTATGGCAAGAGCCGCAAAACCGGAGTTGCCCATGTGCACATTGCAGCCAAGGAGCGCGATGAATGGGTGCTGATGAAGTTCCGGGACCATGGCGTGGGCGTTCCCACGGAAAAGCTGGCCAGCCTGACAAAACCCTTCTTCCGGCTGGATGAGGCCCGTACCGAAGCCACCGGGGCGGGGTTGGGTCTGTCGATTGTGGATAAAACCGTTCAGCGCATGATGGGGCGTTTTGCACTGGCCAACACCACGTCAGGCGGTTTGGCTGCACACATCAAACTCAGACGGGCACAGGCACCCTCATCCGAACTCTGATCAGGTGCTGGAGAACAGCAGCACAACTGCCCGTGCCTCGATCGCCTTGCCCTCGCCCACCGGGCCCATTTTCTCAGCCGTCTTGGCCTTCACATTGATTTGATCGACTGAAATACCCAGTGCCTGCGAGATGTTGCGACGCATCAGCGGTATCCAGGGCATCAGTTTAGGGGCCTGTGCAATCACCGTGCAATCGATGTTGCCAATGTCCAGGCCCCGTTCGCTAACCCTGCGCAGCGCCTCGGTGATCAGCACCATCGAGTCGGCACCACGGAACTGCTCGTCGGTATCGGGGAAATGCGTGCCAATGTCGCCCAACGCGGCAGCGCCCAGCAGGGCATCGGTGATTGCGTGCAGCAATACGTCGGCATCGGAATGCCCCAACAGGCCGCGATCAAACGGAACTTCCACACCACCCAGAATGAGTTTGCGCCCCGGCACCAGCGCATGCGTGTCCCAGCCCTCACCCACGCGAATGCCTGGCCGTGGTCGTTTGGCTTCAGGGGTAGTCATAGTCGGAGTTTCCTTGGTTGAGCCTGGCTACCGCCGGGTTGCCGGTTCGCAGCCGTGCCTGCAACACCGCCTGGGCGAGTGCAAAATCTTCCGGATAGGTGACCTTGAAATTCTGTGCGCTGCCAGGCACCAGTTTGGGGGACAGACCCATTGCTTCAATAGCGCTGGACTCGTCGGTCACCCGTTCGCCCGTCATGACCAGCGCCTCACGCAAAAGCCCAATACGAAACATCTGTGGCGTTTGCGCCAGCCATTTGTCGCTTCTGTCCAGCGTAGCTGCCACCCTTCCGGTCATACCCATCTTCAGGGTGTCTGGCAACGGCTGCGCCAGCAGGCCGCCAACAGCATCCTGCTCACAGGCGTCAATCAGCTTGTTGATCAACTCAGGCGTAATCAGGCAACGCGCTGCATCGTGCACCAGCACCCAGTCCTTTGCGTCGGCGCCCTGCTGGAGCAGAACATTCAGGCCATTCAAAACGCTTGCAGCCCTAGTGGGGCCTCCGCAAGGTGCTATCAATACAGGAGTAACTCTGGATGCAGGATGCGTAACCTCCGGGTGATCTGACAGGAAATTGTCGCCACCTGCCAGCACCAGCAAGGTGCGGTGGACGCGGGCCACCGACGCAAATGCAGCCAGCGTATGCGCCACCATCGGTCGACCCGCAACCATTTGGTACTGTTTGGGCGCATCCACACCGGCCCGGCTACCGCTACCAGCACAGGGAATCAGCGTCCAAAGCCGTGGCTGACGTGCCTCTGCCGCCGACGGATTGGAAGAAATTTGAGGACTTGGCGTCATGGTG